>Ga0208544_10000038_pt1 | contig 91807 bp, 85 predicted proteins | sample DEB08_DNA_9_FD_184526 | JGI IMG/M metagenome (GOLD analysis project Ga0208544, IMG submission 184526) | Aqueous microbial communities from the Delaware River and Bay under freshwater to marine salinity gradient to study organic matter... | ecosystem: Environmental > Aquatic > Marine > Coastal ...
ACATGCAAAACAATGCAGTAGACATAAATTTCAGTAATGTTTCTCCTTGGAAAGCCTCAAAAATAATGAAAGAATATAGAACCAGAGGAGAGTTTAAAGGGGGCATAGGAATTTACAGATCATTCATCCATGTTGATACAAGGGGTGAGAATGCTAGTTGGTGATTTTACGGCAGCAAGGCCTCTAAAGCTACGACTCTGGCTTGCAATGCTTCTAAAGCTTCTGTCACGTTTAATCCAGAAACAGTAGAATCATTTCTGACATCTGTAGATGGTTGTTTAGGATAAGAAGCTAAAACCTGCAAAGCTCCATTATTTTGTTGGCTTTTCAAGCATATAGCTATTGGTTGGGAGTAACCACTTGTAGGCTCTACTCCAGTAAGTTGTCCAAGACCATCAACATAGAGTATCTCTCCTTCGTTGAAATCCTGCGTGTCTGCATGATCTAAAACACCAGCTGTAATTATATTACCAAAAGATCCTTGAGATATATCATCTTCAGCCAAACCTATCGTAACATCTGTTAGTTGGTTAGACAAGCTAACATTAATAGCATTTTGCCCTACGTTGAAACTGTCATATTTAACTGGCTGACCCTTAAGTAAGTTTTCGTCTGCTTTAATCCTAAAATGTAACTGATCAGCATGTATTACATTACTTGCGTCTGTTAGTGTTTTATTCGTGAACGAAATAGGACCATCAGCAAGGTCAGTAACATCACTCATCAAATGAGTGTGTATGGCTGGAGCAAAATCACCAGAAACATTTATAGCATCTAAAGCTATTTGAGTAGCGGTGCTTATTGGTTTGTTGAGATCAGAAGTATTGTTGACGTTTTCAAGACCAGCAACATCAGCTTGAGTTAAAAGAACATCTCCAACTCTGCCAGCAACAGAAGTTACAGCGCTTTCAGCTACCTTATTAGTAACTTTCGCAGTTCTAATTGGGCTGTTTAAATTGGTTATTGTTACTGTGATTGGTTCAGCCATTAGTCTGTTATGTGTCTGCTTGTTTTAAGATACATGGTTTCAGTATAATAGACTGCGCCACTAGGCTCTACGAACTTAATATCGTATTGCAAGCTATAATCAGCTGGTAATACTAATGTTTCGGCTGGTGTAGCAGAAATGCCTACAATACCACTAGCGAAAGAGCCGCTATCAACAGCAAAAGACAAAAGTCCGCTGGCACCTGGTGACTCTTTTAAATCGCTACTAACGCCCCAACCACTTAGGTTTACAGCTATATCAGACTCATCCAAACAGGTAATAACTTGTTCAAAAGTGGAGCCTCTTTTGATTTCTGTTACAGTTTTTTCCAAATCACAAGACATCTTATATGTTAATACACAAACCTGATTAAATTTTGCATAATTATATCATTTACAGGTCATTAATCCAATCAAAGCTTTGCTTAATCTGATCTGAGAACTCTCTACCCAAAACATCGTGCCAATCTGGCTTCAATGGCTTAACAACATTGCGGATCTTATGCTCACCATAAGGCCAACCAAGCTCATGCTCATCTGTGTATTGCTCTACATTGAGCGGATTTACCTCAAATCTATCCATCTCTAAGTAGTCCCAGATTGCATTCATTGCTTCTACTGGGTTTGCTGTTAGATCTTCTGCATGAACAAAGTGAAGTTTATCCTTATGTCTCTTTACTGCATCATGAAGTCTCTCAACGGCAATGCCAAGTGGCGGCATTTGTAGCCATCCCTGTGATCTCTTCTCAACAGTTGTCCAGCTTTGGGGGTTTTGCTTCTCTACCCCAACAAACCTTGATGGATGTTTGATCCTCATCTTCTCAAAGCTAGATAGGATGCCACGAACATCTCTCACTGGCACTAATACCTTAGCATCTGGAAACACTTGAAACAATTGATCAAGATGCCCAATCCATGATCTACACTTATCTACAACAACTGGTCTGTCAGTATCGCCATCAAATGCGCTTTTAATACCACCTCTAAGGAAATTGTGATATTGTCTTTCGCCGTCTAGTGGGTTTTTAAATGTTTTAAATTCCTCTGTTTCAAAGAAGTCTCTAGCAATGTAACCAATCTCATGAATGCCAGATGTGGCGGTGGCATGGACCTCAGGGTTTTGGGCTAGTAAGTTTTGTAGAAGAGTAGAGCAAGCTCTAGGAAGACCAGAAGTAAAATGAACTGTTTTCATATATTAGTATTATATATACTAATAAAAAAAAGTCAACAAAAATTATGGTATATCAGGGTAGTTTGTCCAAGTGGATACTATGGCTGATGTGCCTTGTGTAATTTTCCAAGCAGCATCATAGCCAGTTGCATTCGGGCCTGTGTAGATATTAACAAGTGCGGTTGTTCCGTTTAATGCAGCGAATGCCCACGATGCAGCTGGTGTATTGGTATAAAGAGCGGTAATAGAAGAGCAAAAACCAAAAGCATAAGCTCCAATACTCGCAACACTATTTGGAACGACTAATGACGTAAAGCCAGTGCAATCATAAAACGCAAAATTTGCAATACTTGTTACACTATTTCCAATAGTTAATGTGCCAGTAAAGCCACAACTCCAAAACACATAATTTCCAATAGTCGTAACACTATCTGGAATGACCAAAGAACCAGTTAAGCCAGTGCAATTATTAAACGCATCAGTTCCAATACTCGTACAACTTGTGCCAATCTGTAATTGCTTTAAAGAGTCATCTAAATTCTTCCAGTTATCAGGAATAGCACCCATCACTTGATCAATAGTGCCTTGGGTATCATCCCAAACAATAGTCTGCGTTCCTATATTGCCAACACCTTCTTCTTGTAGGGTGAGTTCAGTTACGCCGTTGGTAGTTAGTCCTGTGTATAATTTGCTCATGTTTTTATAAATCGTAAACTACTGTCAACACTGGATTCGTTCCATAAGTGGCGGCATATCCTGTTGCTCCAGATGGAACATGAATCTCCGCTGGAGATACTGAGGTCATGTTATTGAAAGCAGTAGAGTTAATTGTTGGTGCTGTTGTCGCTAGAATGTTGGCAGATGTAATGGAAGAGCAACCACGAAAAGCATAAAACCCAATACTTGCAACACTATCAGGTATAGTTAACGAACCATTAAAGCTATTACAATCACGAAAAGCATAACCCCCAATAGTCGTAACACTATTCGGAATCACTAAGTCGCCAGTTAAGCCAGTGCAATAAGCAAAAGCACTAGTCCCAATACTCGTAACACTATTTCCAATAGTTAACGAACCAGTTAAGCCAGAGCAACTACGAAAAGAATAATTGCCAATAGTTACAACACCATTTCCAATAGTTAATGATGTGAAGCCGTTACAATTTTCAAAAGTGAAACTCGCAATATTTGTAACACTGTCTGGAATAACTAAATCTCCAGTGAAGCTTTCGCAACCACGGAAAGCATAATCTCCAATAATTTGCACAGTATTTGGAATTACTAATAAACCAGTTAAGCTTCCGCATTCATAAAAAGCCGATTGGCCAATACTTACTATACTATTTCCAAGAGACAATGAGTTAGCAAGAACACAATAACCAAAAGCGTCACTCCCAATACTTGTAACTCCATCTCCTATTACTATCGCTCCATCTAATAAACTTTCCGCATCACTACCCATGTAAAAAGCATAACTACCAATACTTGTAACACTATCTGGAATAACTAAATCTCCTGTAAGCCCATAACAATAAGCAAAAGAGTAATTTCCAATACTTGTGCATGAACTACCTATCTGTAATTTTTTTAAAGACTGGTCATTGTACTTCCAGTCATCAGGAATAGAGCCTATCACTTGATCAATAGTGCCTTGGGTATTATCCCAAACAATAGTTTGTGTTCCTATATTGCCAACACCTTCTTCTTGTAGAGTGAGTTCAATTACGCCGTTGGTAGTTAGTCCTGCGTATGCTTTGCTCATTATGGTATGTTAGGGTAGTTAGTCCAGTCTATTACGGTGACATTAGATTTACCACCGACTGTTTGACCAGCGCCCAATGTCCAGCCATTGGCTACCGCATCTTTAGCATAGATGGTACTTAATCCAGAGGATAGAAATGCATTACTAGCAACGTTTGCTAGTGGCGGCGCTAGATATGCTGTATATAAGCCAATGCAATTCAAAAACGCATAACTACCAATACTTGTCACATTATTTGGAATAATTAATGAACCACTTAAGCCATTGCAACCACCAAAAGCATAATTCCCAATAGTCGTAACACTATTTCCAATGGTTAATGAAGTTAAGCCATAGCAACCATCAAACGCAAAAGACCCAATACTCGCAACACTATCTGGGATGACTAATGAACCAGTTAAGTCAAAGCAGAAGTAAAAAGAATAATCCCCAATACTCGTAACACTATTTCCAATGGTTAATGAAGTTACGCTGGTGCTAGCAAACGCATAACTTCCAATACTTGTAACACTATTTGGAATGACTAAGTCACCAGTTAAGGTAGAGCAATAACCAAAAGCATTACTTCCAATACTCGTACAACTAGTGCCAATAACTAACCCCTTTGCAATACCACTAAAAACGTATTGACTTGCTGGTATATCGCCAACAATCTGCTCAACTACATTCGGTCCAGTATTCTTTGTAACAACAGTAGGAGTGCCAAGATTAGGCAACGTGCCTTCGTTGGCATCAAGCAAATTAAGCTCAACGACATTACCTGTCACATCTCCTTTGTATGTTTTACTCATATTACCAAGTGATCGCTTGTAGTTCTGCTAGTGTAGTTGCGGCGTCGATTGAGGTGTTTGCAGTCTTTTCTTTTGTAAATGCTTCTTTAAGGTGTGCTGTTACAGCATCAGATATACCAATAATGGCTGTAGCATCGATTGTAAGGAATGTACCATCACCAAGTTTCCAATCAGTAGCAAATGCGGCATCTTCTTTAGCCAAGAATCTTGCTTGGTAAATTCTCTCTACTGTAAACCTATCAGTTCTTACTGATAGTCCATTTACATCAATACCACCTACTTCAAAATCATATCTCTTACTGGCAAAGTGATCTCTTACGAATGCTTTTGCACCATCAATATCAGCACCAAACTCAGTAATTTGTGCTTCATATCTTTCTTGTTGTTTAGCTGCTCTGAATTCTTCCATTGTCAGTAGAACACCATCAACGATAAAGAATCTACCCTCACTAGCTTCTACTGTAGCTGCATCTGCATCAGAGATTTCGCTGTAGGTTTGACCGTCTGTTGGCTCTTCATCTACTATGTTAAAAATTGCTCCTCTTGGGCCTGTGATTGCGTATTTCATATTATTATTTATTTAAAGTTTTTATAAGTCTTTTATTACTGTTAATCCATTCCATGTACTGCCAGCTACCCAAGAGCTTGCTGCGGGTACATGAATCTCTGTTGCATTATTTCCACCTGCAAATGGATTAACTGACGTTGGTGGTGGAGATGTCCTATAATATTCTATTCTTGTAAATGCACACCCATTGAACGCATTATTACCCACAGAAGAAGTAGTTGCTGGCAATACCAATGTACCAGTCATAGATGCGCAGAGATACAGCAAACCATTCGGTATTGCTGTAAGACCAGAACCTATGGTCACAGAAGTAAAATTATTATTTCTAAAGCAAAATGTACCAATTATAGTTACCGTATCAGGTATATTGAGATTCCCAGTAAAACTACAATATTCAAAAGCTGCACCATTGATTGTTGTAACATTGCTAGGTATAATCAAATTCCCAGTCATAGAGGTGCAGTTACTAAATATTCTAGCTCCAATGGTATTAAAGCTAGGATTTATAGGTAAAGTTAGGCTTGTTAAGCTAGAGCAACCCCTAAAAGCATTACCCCCAATACTTGTAACACTATCTGGGATAGTTAATGAGCCAGTTAAGCTATTGCAAAAACCAAAAGCATAACTCCCAATACTTGTAACGCTATTTCCAATAGTTAATGAACCAGTGAAGCCAGTGCAACTATTAAAAGCGGCAAACCCAATAGTCGTAACACTATCTGGAATAGTTAATGAACCAGTAAAGCCAGAGCAAGAACGAAAAGCATAATTCCCAATACTTGTAACGCTATTTGGAATAATCAAGTCACCAGTTAAGCTAGCGGCTCCAATCGATTGGTCAAAAGCCTCATCTCCAATAGTTACAACACTATTTCCAAGTGTTAAAGAAGTTAAGTTACCGCAATAAGCAAAAGACCTATAGGATATACTCGTAACACTGTCTGGAATGACTAATGAACCAGTTAAGCCATCGCAAAGATAAAAAGCATTACTTCCAATACTTGTGCAACTTGTGCCAATTACTAATCCTTTTAAATCAGCCCTAGCGTCATAAAACCCACTACTCTGAGTAATATCTCCGTTATGAACTACCCTGATTTCACCATTATTTATTCCACCAAGACCATAGGATGATGAGCCAATATTAGTCGCTCCAGCTTGTAAGTTAAGCTCGACTACATTGTTAGTTACGTCTCCTTTGAATGTTTGACTCATGGTTTAGGTTGCTTCGGTCTTATTGAGAGTTACCTCCCAAGATACCGAATCAGCACTATCACCAGTTACAATAAAGGTAAGTGCATTATTAGCCGCAGTTACTGTAATGTCCCAAGCTATATCTTCTTCGGCGAAAACTGTTTTGGCTACAACGCCAACTAATGCGGCTGTTCCAGCATCGTTCTTAATGACACCCTCGATCTTATAGCCAGCACTTTCAGTGGCAGATCTTGCGGCAACTAAAGCAGAGAATGTAATTGTTGAACCAGTAGCTACATCTACTCTATTCGGAGATGTTCCATCTACAAAGATTTCTGTTGGAGTGGCATTTGCTGTAGTGCCTGAGAGTATACCTCCGCCTCCAGCAGCATTAATGATTGGGTTCTTTTGATCAGTGTTGTCGATTGTGACGTTTGTTCCGCCAACTACACTTTGCAAAGCATTATCTGCATTATCTAGCTGTGCTTGTGTAGCAAATTTGTTAGTTGTGGTAGCGTCAGAAATATCATCAGCATCTAACACTACTGCACCTGTTTGAGTATTTACACTATCTACGGGTGCTGCTGGGGCTGTTGTTAAATACCCAGCATCATTTGTTAAAGTAGAAACATTATCCCCGCTTTGAAGTGCCGTGTCTGCCTTGTCTCCTTGAATTGAAGTAGCAAAATCTCCCGTGTTAGAAGCTGCCGCTGTGCCTAGTGTCGGTTTGTTGAGGATTTCACTTAAACCGCTAACGCTATTCCAGTCAGAGTTAGATGATTCTAATGCGGATATTCTAGTCTCAGAATCATTGACATTTAAATTGATTATATCAACGCAGTCTTGGTGCGTCGATACTCCTGAAATTGGATTGAAAGGTGTTTGGGACATTTTTTAAGTTTTTGTTATTTAATTTTATTAATTAAAGGTAGCTAAATTAAAGTGATGTTATTGATGTGTCACTAACATAAACATATATAAGGCTTCCATCGTAATACCAACCAATAGTACAAACGTAACTTGCTGCTGGCATATCAGAAGCTATAACAGACAAGTCTCCAGATAGAGTTCTTAAGGAAGACCCTCCAAAAGCAAAAGGACTGACGCCTCCTTGTTGAACTAAAATCATACCAGAATCTCCTTCTACAGCATTGCTAATAGATACACTAGTAACGTCCTCGGTGAGGCTGACTTTAATAGTTGAACCAAGATTATGATCCCATGTCAACAACCCTCCTGATGATGTTACGACTTGTGGTGCCACACCACCAGAATTTGATTGCCATGTGCCAACTCCGTTCGCATCTGATGTTAGAACGTAGGTATCGGTTGCTCCTGTAGGCATTTTGAATCCTGCACCAACATTTAGGTTTGGAACGTATGTTGTATCCGCTGCATCTGTTGTGATATTCTGGCCACCTAAAATTACTGAACGATGGTGGGTAGATTGAATTGTATTTGACTGCCCCCCCACAATAGCTGACTGGGTTGCGTTTTCAATGACTGAGGATTCCCCACCTAATGTAAGGCTGTGCTTTGCTACGGGATCTGTAGCGGGTGAGGTTGCAAGCCCTACCACATGATTAGCCCCCCCTACTGTATTGGTGAACTTTGTGTTTAGGGTAACATTTGTTCCACCAAATCCTTCTGACTCGTCTCCTCGGACAATTTGACTTGTCCCTCCAAAGGTTGAAGATTCGACTCCATTTGCTTGGTTTATTCTACCCCCAATAGTTACAGATCTATTACCCGCTGCTACGTTGGCTGTGCCTCCAATAGACGCACTGCTACTACCAGAGGCGGTATTGTTGTTTGCTGGAACTGTTGGATGCGCTGTGGCAATTCTCCCTACACTAATATCGTTTAGCGTGGTTGCTCCGTTAGTTGTTATACTTTCTAGCGTGGGGTCACTTGGCTGCAAGGCACTATCAGCATTGTCCAACTGCGCTTGAGTTGCAAACTTATTAGTTGTGGTAGCGTCTGAAATATTATCAGCATCTAACACAACAACTCCTGTCTGAGCGTTTACTGAAAATACCGCCCCACCACCAGAACCTGACTCCAATGCGGTCAGCCTAACTTCTGCATCATAAGCGTTTGCATTGTAAATATTTCTTGCTTCTAAGTGAGTAGATCCTTCTAATGGTATAAATGTTTCTTGTGGCATGTTGTTAAATTTTTATTGCTAGGTTTATGTATCTAATCCTTGATGATTTTTTCTGAGCTTCAGTAATTTGGTTTGGTTCTTCGTTTAATAAGCTCATGTTTTACATATTTCCTTTGGGTTTTTAAGCAGATTCCGATACATATAAAATATATTCAGCGCCGTCGTAATACCAACTTAAAGAACATATCCCAGTAGTAGGGACAATATTTACTATAGTCGCTATAGATCCAGAAAGAACCTTATTAGAAGTTGTCATAGACCAAGACCCTGTTGAATCTTGCCTGATTGTAATTATACCAGCGTCACCAGCACTAGCTCCAGAGATGACTAAGTTGGTGTTTTCTGTCATTACCATTGTAGCATTATAACCAGATGAGACATCAAGGGTTGTAGTGTTTCCAGAAGAAGACAGAGTTTGTTGTGTGTAAATATTTTCTAAAGCAGAAAGTCTTGTTTCAGAATCAGAAAAGTTTGCATTAAAAGCCGCCCTAGCATCAGAGTGGGTTGTAACGTTGGGTGTTGGCGCAAAAGGAATTTGTGACATTTTATTTTAAAGTTGATTTTTTGTTTTTCTTATTAAGTTATATTGCTAATTATTTTTACACTATAACTTTATTGTTTTTATTAAATTTTATTTATTTGTCTGTTCGTAGTTAAGATAACCAAGTTTCTGGTTCGTCCCATGTTTCGCTTTCATCCCAAACTTTAGAGTTTTCCCATGCGCTTGTTTCTTCCCACAGTTCAGCCTCGACCCATAAAGAGGTGCTTAATGGTGGTTCAGGTGGTCCAGGCGCTTCAGTTACAGTCCAAACGCATTGGTTCCTCCAAATCTTTTCATTTTCCCATAGGGAACCGTCGCATACATCTTGCTCTTTCCAAATGCAATCATCATCCCATTTTACAAGGTCCTTCCAAGAAGCGATGCAACAACCACCTAAGACGACGGCTACAAACCTTCTTCTTATAGTGTTACCAAGTAATCTTAGAACTCTCATTTTTTAGCTAGAATAGTACACGATGGCATCCCCAGAAAGGTGGATGGTGGTCCATTCGCCAACAATTACATCGCCAAGAACGATTGTGGCTCCAACAAAATTAGCGATGCTTCCTTCTGTGCCAGCCATTACAGCTGTATCAGCAAGTGCATGTATTGCCATGAATTTTCCAGTTACTGTTTGATCCCCTACGATTCGCTCTCCGCCGTAGTGACCTACTTGTTTTAAAAGTGTAGATTGTGTTGATGTCGACATAAAAATACATACACATAAATGGTTATTATGGCAAATATTTCAATGATATTCTTCCAACTTTTGAAGATTCGTCGGCCACAAAACCATCGATTATAACCTCTCCGTCGACAAAATATATATTTTTTATATCAAAACTATAATCTTTACTATTAATTTTCGTAGTAGCTATATTATTCTTTTCAGAGAAAACAAAATTAGGCATAGAAAAAACAACGCCATCTAGATATTCTGTAGTTTTATTTACCCCTATAACTTTAAAGTTGCAGTTTTTTAATTTCATATTCTAGGTGTTTCTTTTTTATTATTAGTTTTTCTGAGTAACCTTTTTTTATTTTTTTGATTTCAAAAGCTTTACACCATCTTTTAATAAACTTGATCATTGATGCTTTTTTATGCCTTCTTCTTACCTTTGCATTTATTTTGTCATATCCAGATAACTCCATAGCTTTTAAGCAACATATATAAAATCCCCATCTTAATTCTTTTAGCTTTTTTACTGAAGAAAAAGCTTGGGCTGGGAAAACAAAAGAAAGATCTATCGTTTTCGATTGTTCTTTTTTATCAAAAAAACAATAAATAACAGGTTTGTTTCTATCGTTTATCGAAAATATAGCTATATCTGACGAATGAAGTTCTGCAAGGTAAGACTTTGCTTGTATTGTTTTTGATTCTAAAGAGCCGTATTCAACCTCTTCAATAGGCAAAGAAGATATACAGAAATCAACAAATCTTTTTTTAAAAAAGATATTATTAAAATCTATTTCTTTTATCTTCATTTCTTCCCAGCAAAGTAAAGCATTTTAGAATCAATGGTCTCTCCAGATTCATTTAAGGTATCTTCATATACATAACCTCTTTCAGATGTAGCACAGTCCAAAGCCCACTGGTAACAGTCCTTCAGTTTAGCTGAATAACTTTGCCTATATCTTTTTTTGTTGTCAAAAACCCTATAAATTTTATTAGTTACCATATTATTTTGTGTTTGTATAAAGGTATATTAAGAAAATGCATTAAAACTTCAACTTTTATTTTATATTAATAATCACTTTAAAAACGTACAAATTTTTATATTATCAATATAATAAGTGTAAAATAAAATATGGACAAAGGAAGCATGAAGGTTGCTAGAGAATTGTTGAGCTTAGAGCCAACAGCTATAGTAGAACTATACACAATATACCCAAACTTCAAAAAAAGAAGCGATGTGGTTTTTAATGTTCATAATGGTTCATTATTTGGAGGAGATATAGTATGGCAAGGTGTCAATTATAGCCCTCTACCAATGGAAATAGAAGGTTTCGAGGTGGAGGCAAACGGCAGATTAAGCAGACCGAAACTTAGAATATCAAATAAAGATCTTTATTTGTCTGATTTGCTTTCTAAATGGGATGATTTTATTAATGGAAAGGTTTACAGAAAAAGAACATTTTTAAAATTCATAGACGATGAAAACTTTGATGGAGGGAATCCTTTTGGAGAAGCCGACCCAACAGCAGAATTGACAAATCAAGTTTTTCTTGTTTCTCAAAAAACACAAGAGAACAGGGCTTATATAGAATTAGAACTTACAACACCCCTTGATTTAGACAACAGCCAAATAAATAGCAGAAGGATTATGGCTAAATTTTGCTATTGGAAATATAGAGGCAATGGTTGTGGATATGAGGGTCCACCGCTACAAAAAGGAGATGGATTACCTTTTTATAATTTTACTGGTAGTATCCAAGACCCAAGAGGTATACCAGATTTTAAATACGGAAACCCAGATGATTTGTATGACGAAAATAAAGTTTATGGAATAAATGAACTTTCATACGTAGAAAATCCAAATGTAATGGTAAGTGATCCTGAAGGATTTAAAGATCCAGAGCCAGCATTAACTTATTATGTAGCTTCTTCTGGTGATTTGAGTGGATATCATCCAGAAAAACACCCAGAATACTGGAATGCTGACGGATGCAATAAACAGCTGTCTTCTTGCAAATTAAGATTTGGGGATGAAAGAATACCATTTGGAGGATTCCCTGGGACTCAAGGTTATCAATTTAGGGCTGGTAGTTAATAAAAATAATGAAAAACAACAAAAAAGAAATTTTTGAGTCTCAAGATTTAGAAAAGTGCCTAGATAAAATAAAGGATTGGTCTACAAAAAGAAAAGCTGTAGAAATCTGCGGTTTTTTAGGTTTTAAAAATGATAAATATATATTGTGGCATTGTCAAAATATAGCAGAAGACCCTACTAAATACTTCGCAATAGACCCTTTAGATTTTCTAGTTTTTAAGGAAGAAAATAAAATACTTTGCGTTTTTCATAGTCATATATTTGGCAATGAAAACCCATCTGAATTTGATGTTACTATGTCTGAAAACTGTTGCGTTCCATTTATGATTTATTCATTGAATACAAAAAAATTCAAAATATTCAAACCAAAGACTAACGAAGCAGACGGTTTTATATTATCTAAAGTAGAGAAAGCTATATGACTAAAGTTGTTATACATGGAAATCTTGCTAATGTTTTTGGAAGGGATTTTAAATGCAAAGTGTCTTCTATAAAAGAGGTATTTAATTTTCTTGAAGCAAATAGACCTGGTTTTTATGCAAAACTACAAAAACTGTCAAAACAGGGAATGCATTATGCTATCATAGCAGACGGAGAAAAACTCTCTAAGTTAAATCAGATAGAGAATATAAAAAAAATAAAAAGAATAGATATTGTTCCTGCTGTAGTTGGAAGCGGACCAATAGCAGTTGGAATAGGAGCAACAATTGCAACCATAGGTTTATCTACAGCTTTAGCAGCTGGCACAATAAGTATGACTACATTTATTATAGCTTCTGTAGTAGTTGCTGTTGTCAGCATGGCATTACAAATGATGCTTGCTCCCAAACCCCCAACGCCTCCAGCAATAGAAAGCACAACTAGAGCTTTGGAGCAATCGTTCACTTTTGCGAATAAAGATAATGTAGCCGCTCAAGGGTCTCAAATACCATTCGGATATGGAAGACTTCTTTGTCCAACTTTTGTAATTGAATCTTCAACGAAAAATTACCCGCAAAACATCAGAGCTAACCAAATATTTTCAAACGAAATTAAAGACAACTACCTAGGTGGCAACGTCGATAGAGAAAAATCAAGTATTGTTTTCCCAACAGAAAAGCCTGACAATGTAGAAGTTTGGGGGCAAGATTCCAGTTTTGATTTTGAACATGAATCATTTTGGGACCCTCTTCAATGTATAGGCGCTCGGAGTTTGCAAATCGAAGGAATAGGAACTCATCTTGTTGAGTTTCACGACGATCCTAATCATAGATTAAAGGTTTATCGATGGAACCAATCGTCTACTCTTAATTACACAAACTACTTTCAACAATCGCTTGGGGCGGGATTCTGGTCGGGAGTGTTTTACATGAATGGAGACGGAGGGATTCAACAACGTGTTCTAACTCCCAACGGAATGAACTCTGGATTCTATCAGTATAATACAATTAGTTTCGAAAATAACACCCCAGAAGTCCAAAGAGACAATCCTCATTGTCAACCTCCTTATGTATCTCCACAATGGGGCAAGAGCGTAAGTTTCGACGTCAAAAACTCCATACGAATAGTTGTGACAGATTATGATCAAAAACCAGGTTACAATCCTTCAACAGACCCAAGTCCTCCTGGAATCATACGTGCAGAATTTTCTATTAATTTCACAACTACAAGAACAGTTATATTTGGCAAAACGGGAGAAATTCCACAAAACCTGGACAGAACAAAGATTTTTTATTGGCAGGTTTCAAACTCTGGTAAACCGTCTTCTTATCCAAACTATGGGCCTGGCCCATTAACAAGATTTGGAGCAACAAACGGGCAAAGTCCTTCAATAGATAACGGTAAGCTTATAATCTAATGACAAAAATATTTCTACACGGAATTCTTGGAGTGAAGTTTAAAAAAACTTTTGTTGCTAAAATAGATAAAATTGAAGATGTCTTTGGTTTTTTAAAAGCCAACAATCCAAAGTTTGAAAAAGAAATTTGCGACATGCATTTAAATGGCGTTAATTACTGCTTGATAGTAGATGGAAAAAAAATAAAAACAAAGGAAGAACTTAGTTTAAAGAAAAGACCCAAAGAAGTTCACCTGGTCCCTATCTTAGTCGGCCATGGACCATATTCAGCTATAGCTGTTATTGTTGCAAAAGTTATCTTCGCCGTAGTTGCTTTGTATCTTATTGTAATTTTGCTAACCTCTAAACCACCAAAACCGCCAAGCCTGGAACAATCGACAAGAGCTTTAGAAGAGTCTTACGGCATTAACAATAAACCCAATATAACAGCACAAGGAACACAGGTTCCAGTAGGTTATGGAAGATTACTTATTGGAACTCACGTTATAGAATATACTGAAAAAAACTACCCACAAAACGTCAGGGCTAACCAAATATTTTCGAATGGAATTAAAGACGGCTACTTAGTTAGTAGCGAACCTAATATTAATACAATACTATGGCCAACAGAAACCCCTCCAGAGTACGACGGCTGGGGCGACAATCAGGTTCTAGAATACGAGGGCGAGACATATCACGACCCAGACAGAAATCATGGAGGCACAGGACCATTAATATTTCGATGTTGGGAAGGTATTTCTTTTCTTACATTCGGTTACTACTCAATTACAACCCATGTCCCAGAAGGCGGGCTAAACAAGCAAAGATTTGCTCTTTGGAGTATGCCTATTGATAATTACAACACGGAAAGGACTTCAAGACCTGAAATCTGCACTTCAGGAAGTTCAAGTATTAATGGTGTCCAAAGATGGTATTTCGGCAGTCTCACACAAATGACCGACAGTAATACTAATGAATTCTACCTAACCAAATACCCGACAAGCAGGCCAGATCCAGAAACAGGAGATCATATACTAGGTCGTTTTACTATAACGATCTCTAATGTTATCAAGATTACATACTTTGATAATGGATATGAACTCAGCGGGAACTGCTCAACTGTCTATTACCCTCCGTGCAACAGGGGTGTATATCTAAATTACCTTACCGTTCCAGAAACAGACAACAACGGTCGATGCCAAATACTCACTACTAAGATTCCTAATATTAATTGTGGAATAGATGAAGCTTTTAAATTTAGGGCAGGAGGCTCGCTAATTCAAGGGGCTGAAATTCCTTACGGTGAAGTACCACAAGGTTAACAGCAAAATTTAAAGAATACAGTATGACAGAAGTAGTATTACATGGAAACTTAGGTGTTAAGTTCGGTAAAAATTTTAAATGTAAAATTTCTTCTGTAAGAGAGGTGTTTGATTTTATAGATGCAAATAGACCTGGATTTTCTGAATGTCTTAAAAAACTATCTCAGCAAGGCATGCATTATGCCCTTATATTAGATGGTAAAAAGCTTTCTGACATGAAAGAAATAAATAATAAAAAGAATATAAAAAAAATAGACATTGTTCCAGCTGTCTTAGGAAAAGGACCAATAGCAGTTGGGATAGGGTCGACAATTGCAACCATAGCCTTATCATCTGCGTTGGCAGCGGGAACTATAAGTCTTACTACTTTTATAGTAGCATCTGTTGTTATAGCTGTCGTGAGTATGGCTTTACAAATGATGCTTGCTCCCAAACCTCCAGAAGCACCGTCAATAGAAGCTACAACTAGAGCTTTACAGCAGTCATTTTACTTTGCAAATAAAGCAAACATAGCAGAACAAGGAAATACTATTCCAGTTGGTTATGGCAGGTTATTAGTTAGCAGTTATGTGATTGAAGCTTGTAACAAAAACTTCCCGCAAAACACCAGAGCTAACCAAATATTTTCAAACGGAATTAAAGACAACTACTTAGGTGGTAACGACAAAATAAATATAGATATTTTATTCCCAGATGAAGAGCCTCCTCCAGATTATCGTGGATGGGGCAGTTCGGTGAGTTTAAGTGGAAACTCTGATTTATATTTTGACCCAGACAGAAATCATGGAGGCACAGGACCAGTAATATTTCAATGTTGGCAATCTCCTTTTAAGAGTGGAACGTCAAGTTTCGCCTATAGCGTTTCACATCCATATGGTTTTAGGGGTCTTATCTGGGCTCTGTTCAATAGAGGATCGTCACCAAGACTTAGTTACGCTAAAATAAACCAGTATGGAGGCAGCCCAACCTCTAATTGGGGAGCAAAAGGAATGGCCCAGGTACCCTCTGACGGTGTTCCGTTTGAAGGGGTATCAGAAGCAGTTATGCAGGACATTGCTGGTAATGTTCAATGGGGCAATCCATGGGGAGACAGCCAAATACAACAAGGCCTTGTCGATGTCGCTCAATATAACGACGGTGGGTATCAAGACTACGGGAAAGAAATAAAAATAGCTAATGGATCTTATTCGTACCAACTTTATCTTGTTAATTACTTTAACACTTCTTTCAACCCTATAACGAAAGAAGGTGTTATTGCAGAGTCTGTTATAAACGTGAGTCACAATGTAAACGTTATAATGTTCGACAATGGATGGCTTCCTAGGTCCGAACCACCCCCAAATGAATGTTCGACTGTTTACTACCCTCCATGTAACAGAATACAGGTTTACGCAAACCAAGGCAATGGAGGCAACGAATGCACGGTCGGATCTGGAAATATAAAATCTGGACCAATATTTAGAATGGGCGTCATAAATGCAGGAGGTTTAGGAGCTCAAGGAGGAGAAAAGTCAACTTATTAAAAATAAATTTAAAAAATGAAACATTATGAATTAAAAACAGAAGTAGCTGGAGCAGGAGGAAGAAAAGGCAAAAAGCCAAAACCAGCAACACTAAAGCCGCCTAAACTTGGCGACTATAAAGTGGCTTCATCTTATACTTATGCAGAAATTTTAGATTTGGTCTCTGATGGCCCTATAGAAGGTCTTGTTAATAAAAATGGTTATACACTTCCATATAACGCTTTGCTTCAAGGCGTTTATCTTAATAATGTTCCAGTAGAAGAGACAAACGAAAATTTCTTAACAGAAGCAGGTATAAAAACACCACTTTTGGACCAGTCAAAATTCTCTAGCGGGATTAAAGAAATGTTTGACGATATTCAATTTTCGACAAGGGATGAGATAGAAGATAAAGGTTTACTTTACCCAGATACAGATAATTTTGCTGACGCTAAAGAAGTATATTACTCTTTCAATACTGGGCTTTATAAGGGCAATCAATTTATAAATAAAGTAGAAGATTTAAGTTCTTTAATAAATTTCCCAGCAGACATAAGAAATCCAGAAAAATACCCAGTTGTTACATATGGAGATACTTACGTTTCTGGAAAATCCGATAACACTCCAATTAGAGGCTCTTTTTTCTCAGACAATAAGTATGAAGCTAATTTTTCAATGGGAATAAAACATATAAATGATGTTTTCCAAGAAGGAACGAACGCAAAAAAGGGTTTGGATGAATTCTTAGAATCAGTTTATTCAGACAATTTATATATCGGGGAGTACGCAAAAGGAAAACTAAGGTCTTTCGGTTATACAGAAGAAGATATAGACAATGGAGTAGGAGAACAAAACATAAAAAACCTTTTTGCCAATATATTTTCAAAGCAAATACCAGATTGGTATTTAAATAGCAATGACTTTATAACCCCTTATGTTTGTATTACTGTAGATGGGGTAATGGAAGGTTATGAATTTTATAATCATGTAAACTATTTTCTAGAAAAAGATGAAAGTGGTTCTGTTACATCAAAATTAAATTATTATGCTGATTTTGATCTTGATTCAGAATCTAGGTCTGAAGGTCTAAACTTGTCTAGTAATACTCTATCAATGTTTATTCCGAATTTAGCCGAAAACGGAACTTGGGATGGAAAAGTTCAAGGTTTTTATTTCTTTCTATTAGATGCTGAGTCTGTTGTTTACGAAAATATAGAAAAAGTTTCTGGTCCTTCTGATTTTGACGCTTTGACTATGGGGATAGATCAGTCTGAACTTTCGTTTTTGAGGAGTTTAAAAGGATTTATACTTTCAGACAACAACCCATTGAACAATGAAAAAGCTCCTAAAAAAATAATACCATACTACGAACTATACTCTTTTGAGAGAAAGCTTGTAGATACTGGAGGATGTGTATTCACAACCGAACTTAACAGGGTATCTTTAGATAAAGGATATTCAGACCAAGATTCCATAGAGTCTATATCTGAAGATAAATATCAAAGCGATGTTATAAGAAAAGGCGTTCAAGTTAAGTGGAGTTTTAAATATCAAACTTATCGAGAACGCTTTATGGAAATACCTATAGATATTTGGTGTAAAAAAGTTTCTGGCATCACTACAGATATACATTATAAAGCAAGGGTATTTTTAGATGGAGAATTAGTCTTAACAGAAGAAAAGACAAATTGGAACACTAATGGAACCGATAACCCAGAGCTTTCTGTTAGGATTCCTCCTTCTCAGTTTTTGCAAACAATAACTCTCGATATTGTTGCCTACTCGAGTTTAGAAACCCCAACTTCTTGCCCTTTTTCATTACCTGTAATACCTGAAGTTAGAGCTAGAGTATTTAGACCTGATATATTTCGTGAGCTTGAAGATGATATTGAAGCTCAAGATGTTGGTGCGGTAAAATATAACTGGTCAAATGTTTTGGCTGAGTTTAGGCCAGGTTCAAGAAACCAAGCGCCATTAACATATTTTAAAGATGTTAATGTCGATTATAATTATCAATACACGCTTCTTGGTCCTTTTAACCCAGATAAAAATGACGGGACGACTGTGCAAAGGATAGTGCAAGGAGACGGAAAACTTAAAAAGCCCGACAAGTATCCAATATTAAATATGGCATCAACATTCGTACCTACAATGGACGAAGAATACCTAAGTGCGATACAAGAAGGAAGCTCTGACAAAAGATGGACTGGAGCTTATAAAACAATTAGTTCTTCTGGCGGTGGTTTAAAAATACGAATAAAGAATCCTGATGACTTCGCTGGTTGGGATGTTAACGGACAAGATTATTCTGAAGAAGCACAACCTTTAACGCACATTATAGAAAACCCAAATGTAACATCTGTATGGTTTACTTTAAATATAGATGCTTTAAAAGATACTGTACATAGATCGATAGGAGACCCAGCTGAACCAGATGTAGATGCTGGATCATCTTTACCAGCAAACGTAAATATAAGAGTAGAGACAGGATTAATAGACTACAACGGAAAAACAACTACGACTTATAGTAAACTATTTCAGATAACAGCGCTAGTAGAATCTCCTTCTTTGTTGGATATTGGAAATTCAGACAACCAAGGATTACAATCTTATTTCGACTATATAAATGTGTATAATGATATTAATGAAGTCGATCAAAATAATAACCCTATCGATAGAGGAGGGATGTTTTCCCCTTTCTTGTTGGACGATCCTAAATCTCAAACTGGAGATCCAGATTTAAATACCAAAAACCAAGAACATACATCTACAAAAAGATTTATAAGAGTCACTAAATTGACAACAGAAACCAGCTCTACCTTAATTTTCAAAGAGGTAGGTGTTGTAAAATTTTCAGAAATCATACCAGGGCAATGTCAATATCCGTATTCAGCTTACTGTGGCATCAAAATCGATTCTCGAGTTTTTGCAGACATACCATCAAGATCATACGAAGCTAAATTAAAAAAGGTAAAAATACCATCTAATTACTTCCCTACTTTTAGAAATGGAAAAGACAAAAGGTATTATGACAAAGCTAATTCTTACTCTGTGGCAAGTGGTGAGGATAGACATATATACAAAGGAGACTGGGACGGCACATTTAAATTTGCATGGACAGACAATCCTGCTTGGATACTGTACGATGTAATACTTAATGATCGTTATGGACTAGGTGGATTTGTAGAAGCGTCATCTGTAAACAAATGGGATTTATATAAAATAGGAAGATTTTGTGATGCTGTAGACGAACAAGGTTATTTTGTTGGTTTAGATGACGGAAGAGGAGGTTTAGAACCTAGATTTTCTTGTAATATAATGTTCTCTGAAGAAACTAAAGTATTTGATGCTATAAACACAATAGCTACTATATTTAGAGGTGTTGTCTATTATAATAATTCTACTATAGAATTCTCTGATGATAGACCAAAAGAACCTATAGCTCTTTTTACTAACTCTAATGTAAAAGAAGGAATTTTCACTTACTCTAATTACCAAAGAGACGAGCAAATAAATACAATAGAAGTTGTTTATATTGATAGGTACGATGGATATAAAACTAAACTAGAATTAGTAGAAAACCAAGCAGATATAGCAGAAAGAGGGATATTTAAAAAATCAATTAATGCATTCGGAATTACTTCAAAAGCTATGGCCAGAAGGGCTGGAGATCATTTTCTTTACCAAACCACAAAAGAAAACCAATCAGTGGCTTTTAACTGCGGTTTAGAAACTCTATTATGCAAACCTGGTGATTTAATAGTTGTTGATGATGAACTGAAATCATTTAAATCAAATTTTGGAAAAGTGTTAGATGTCAATAACAATGAAAAATCAGTAAGAATATCGCAAAGCTTTCTACCAAATGATTACGATGCGCAAATTACTCTTTATAAACCATCTAAATTAAACGATGTTGATTCAATAGATGATAGTATATCTTTTTATAGATCTAGATTAGATACCTTTACTATACTAGGAAATAACACTGATTTATTGGCAGGTAGCGGATGGAACAACATGATTGGAGAGTGGCAATTTAGCGGCTACACAAGTGGATACCAAGAAGTAAAAGACGCTGTAGGAAATTATATATCCCCTCTTCAAGAAGAGTATGCATTATATAAAAATATAGAACCTACTTCTTCTGGTTATTCTCCTACTCTCTGGTTTAATACAGAAGCTCAAGGTTGGGTGTTTTCTACTGGAAATTATTCAAATTCAGGAGCTTTAGAAAATAATAATTTATTTATATTAGAACCTAATTTATTCAGCTTTTTGGACCTTCAGTTGTTCGATCCAAACGACTTGACAAAAACCCGTATTAAAAAATACGAGCCGATTAATCAAGATAAAAGAGGAGCTACTATAGGAAACTTTACTGGTGACTTTATTTATAATGACCCAAGCGTCGATCTTGTTTATTACAACGGTAATCAATCTACAGAATCCACAATAGGAAGCAGCGTCCAAATATTTTCCGTACCTATAACTGGATGGGGATCATCTGAGTATGGGGACGATGTCTTTGTAGATAAAGACGATATAAACTCATCTTTACTTGAATTCGTTCCTATTGGAACAACTTATAGATTTACTATTAAAGACGAAAAAGATAGTATATATAAAGTAACCTCTATAAAAGAAGAAGGAAGAAGTGAGTTTTCAATTATAGCGACAAAATTTGATACTGGCAAGTACGACCTTATAGATAAGGGGGGTGCTTTCTAAAAAGCTATTTACCATTCATGGTTTCTTCAAGAGCAAGCAAGAAATTGTTTTTAAGATTTCTGGGAACTTTCTTGTATTGCTCTTTAGCTCTTCTATAAACCCTTCTGCTGATAGCGTCATTTGGGTTTATGATTTTCCTTAATTTTTTAGCAATTTTTTTATTCATAATTTAGCAACGTATGTAGTTGAATCTTTCAAGAAACCCAGCTTTTTATAGAAGTTTTCTATTTTTTCTGAATTTGGATTGTCTTCTAAAACAGAAAGTGTTATGATTTTAAAACCACTTTCCCTAGCGAACTTTATAGCTTCTTTAAATAATTTAAATCCAATTTTGGGATTTTTTGAAACCCAAACATATTCAGAAAACATATCAACACCAAACTTTACGTTTTTATCGTTAAAAAAAGCAATGCAAGCGTCGTATTTCTCACCTGTTTTATTAGCCCAAATAAAAAGATCCCAAGCTAACAATTGTTTATTCGAATAGTTCAGTTTAATACTCTCTGTATCATGAGACATTCCTAAAGCGTGAGCTTCGTAAGAATCTTCTTTAGGTATAATGTCTCGAAGATCATCAACCATTAGGCAAAACTCATCTGGATTTGTAATTCTTTTTATCATTTAGAAATAATACCTATGAGTTTTCTTGCTTCTTTTGCAGGTATGTTATCAAAATCTTTCCAGTTCTTAACGTCTTCATTGATATACTTCTCAGACTTCCATAAGTCTCTTAGAAGCTCCTTGAAACCATCAAACGATTCCACACTATGCTTTTCTCTTAAGGTCTTCTCAAGCAATCCAGAGGGAGTTATAGGGGCGAAGTTTTCGCCAGACGATTTAGATGAGGTCTTTGTGTTTTCAGACTTATCAATTTCATCAGCACCTACAATATTAATGTTTAAAAAGTTTCGTACACAACGAACAAAAGCTCTATTACACGCAATGGTTTCTAGGAATTTTTCGCAAAAGGCGTCTGTGTTTTCTAAAGATGCGTTGGCATAATCTTCGTAAGAAACGATTTTGTTGGAAGATTCATAATTGCCAATCCATTCAATATCACAACGAGCCGTAACATAACCATCTTCTACGTTTCTCGCATCATAAGCAACAGCATGAAAACCTCTAAGTTTAGCCAAATCTTTAATTCCTCCAAGCATAATCAGTAGTTGATTGTCTCTGAGTCCTTCTGTAGATGTAGGGGTTTGTTGTCCACGCATTTCAAACCAACCCTTATTTGGATAAAGAAATTCTGGTTTAATCATAGCCCTCCAATTAACAGAGCCATCTTCGTTAAAAATATAATCAACGCATTCAAGAAGGCCATGTCCATCTCTCTTGTAAAGATCTGGGCCATATAATTTTTTAGCCGCTTGTTTCTTGGCTGTTTGTTTTTTTACAGCTTTTTTTGCAGATTTTTTAACTGCTTTATTTTTGTCCTCTTTTTTGTTCATAAATATAAAAGTAATCTAGTTCTTCCCAGTAATCAGGATTATCGACTATATTATCTTCAGAGTCAAGATTTTTTTTCCAGTGATATGTAGAATTATATACTTTACCTCCTTCAACTACGTATTTAAAAGAAAAGAAGTAGTCTTCTGCTCCAACAAATTCAGGTTTTTTTGTTGGAGGGTCGTAACATTCTACGACCTCGTCAAAATATTCGAATCTTATATCATCTAAAATTTCTTTGTTTTTAACCAAAAAAGAAAAGTTTATACCTAAAGATTTAAGTATGGAAAAATATTTACTTGGTATAGTGTCAGGTTTTTCTGTTGTTATCACTTTAATATCTTTTATGTTTTCAGCAAAACGTTTTATAGAGTCTATCTGCAAGAAAGAGTCCTTGAGTATTATAGAACATTTATGATTACTTAGATACTTATAGAAATCATCTTCTTGAATCTTTCCTAGGTCCAATCTTATATTTAAAACTTGATCATCAAAAATATGACTATTGACATAGTTGCTAGGAATAACATCTATACAGCTAGATTTATTTTTATTTATTAATTTTGTTTTAAAATTTATATTTTGTAAAAAAGTTTTTTTGCCTCCTGTTTTAGATTGATGCAGCAGCTTTAAGCAGGAAATTGCAACCCTCTCCGCTTTGATCTTGTCTATAGATTGGTCTGGATCAGATACAGACATGCAAGGTTTGACGTCCCAATCTGGCTCTAGATCTATTTTATTCTTTTTGCTAGACCAAAAAGCAGTTGTTATTGATGGGTATATATTACCATAAAGATTCACTATAGGCACATCTTGACTGCTGGCATATTGAGTTATAGCATTATCAACAGAAATTAAAAGTTTAGCCTTAGATACTATGTATGCATTTTTCCTAAAACTCAATCCTGGGTAAGAATAATCAGACCTATCTGTAATATTACTTTCAGAACCTATAACAACAACTTTTAAATCTTGTTTATTTAGGTCGGTTCTTATTAAATCTACAACAAGAGAATAATAGTTATAACACTTTGAATCTACGTCTTGTTCGTTGTATATTACTATATAATTTTCTGGTATTACTGGATAAAAATGTTTGTTTACCACAACCGAGGAAGGTTTTACTTCTAGATTTTTTGAGTATTCTGTTAATATATGTGACATTTTTTTATTTTCCGTTATGTATGTAGCATGGAACTTTCTGAGTAGTAGTAGATGGATAATAAGCAGCTTCGAAGAAGCCTTCGTGCTTACTAAAGCCTTCCATAGACATTGGGTTGTCTAAAGCAGCTGCATATTGAAGACATCTATATACATAAGGATTATCTTCAATGTACTCAAAGTATTCTGGCTTTGTAAAAACATAAATGTTGTGGCCTTTATGTTTCTTTTGTAGGTTTTTTATCAATGAGTTTATAAGCAAAACGTCTGTTGCTGCTTCAGGGATGATAATAGCAACTCTTTTACCTTTATCATCTTTAGATAGGAAATCTTCAAATACATTTGTAGTTTTTGAGTTTTGTTTTTTAGCTACATGTATAAAATGATGATAAAGATTGTTTTGGTTTATCTCTTGTTTGCTGAGTTTTGCCAGCCATGTTTTATATCCATCGTTATAATGATCTACATCATCATTAAGTATGTTTTTGTATAAATCTATAATAAAATCCTCGTTAGATAGATTTTGAGGCATTTTATACATTTCATTGTAGTGATTGTTTTTAATGTCTACGTCATCTCCTAAATAAGGAGTAGAGTCAATTATATCTTCCAGTTTTTTGCCGATAACTTCTATTGAAAAATTGTCTATAACCCATTGCCTTGACTTTTTACCAGTAAGGTTTCGTTCTTCTTTCGACATGTTAAAAACCGTGTCCAGCATTTGGTTTATGCTGTCAGCGTCTGTAGAAGCTTTTATAAACTGAGTTCCTGGTTCTCTGTATTCATGCCAACTAAGCGGCAAACCACCGCTCTCTTCACTACAACTATCTTCTCCACAAGAATAGTCTGTAACCAATGTAATAAGTTCTGTGAGTTTTGCTTCTTGAACTGGAATTTCTTGACCACCACTAGTAAAAGGGTGACAATATACATCCATTAAATTATAAACTTCGTTTAATTGCTCTTCCGAAACTCCGTTTTTTACATTTGTAGTGTTAAAATCATCACTTCCACATGATTCACATTTTTGATTTTGACCTGTAAAAGTTTTAACTTTGTAAGAATTACAAGAAGGGCAAAAATAAGTAGTTAAAATATCGGACCTGTTTATTTTTTTTTCCTCAAGAAGTCTAAGTATATCCCAACCTTCGCCCCAGTGAGTATGTAGAAGCAACTTAGCTTTGTTGCAAGTTTTTTTAAACATTTTAAACCCATCAAGTAAATTCGGAACAGACTTTCTTAGCTGATTTCTAAATACAAAGCCAACTACAAAATCATCTTTATTTACGTCATGATAAGATCTTAAGATGTTTCTTTTTTCATCATCTAATCTAAAAAAATGATCTGTATCAAGAGAACCTCTTAATGTTTTAATGTGATCATAACCTAGTTCTTTAAAGGCTTTTTCAGCGAAGCTAGACCAGACATAATAATCTTTTATTTTAGGTGCGTATTCAACAGCTTGAGGTAAAATGGGGAGACTGTCAAGAGTAGTCCAAACCATGCACTTTATCTTATTCCACCAAGGTTTATGATGGTAGTTCGTGAAACCCCAAATGTCTTCAACCCCAATATATATATCTGGCTTTACTTCATTTACTATTTCATCTATCAAAAGACTTCCATATCCAGCTTCTTTTTTGCTAGCTTCATCTAAAGAGTGGTAGTTTTCAGGTATCGTTCCGTAACACTTCCAAGGTAAATAGCTTAAACTTGGATCGTTGTGCAATTTCATGTTTGCGGCCTCGAAAACTTCGTATTTGCCGCTTTTATAAAGATATTTTAAAATGTTTTTTTGGTTTTTCCCGAAACCAGTAAAAGCTTTGCAGAAATTAGAATGGATAAGTATTCTTTTTTTTCTCATTTTTTATTTTTTGTTCGCTTCTATTCTATAGGAGAAAATTTTATCTAAAGCGTGTTTAAAAAATTGGCACATTAGGTAAGCCTCAGACATCTCAACTCCCATACCAAATTTATTTGAAGAGTTTCTTGTCACAGTATAAGAAAAGGCGTCTTCTCCGCTTTTTTTCTTATAAGGACTAAACATGATAGATGTAGAATTGTCGTCAAAAGTGTGATAAGCACTAAACTTTTCATACTTTTCTACAGCATATATAAATCCACTAATTTCTATTTCATTGAATTTAACAGATAGTGATTTTTCTGGATTTTTATGATTGCCAGAAAAAGATCCAGTTTTTTTACTAGAATCCCAGGAGTACTGTTTCACAGCGGTCATATATACACAAGGCTCATAGTTTTTCCCTTGAGTCCCCATGCGAAAGCCAAAAGCACAACCTGTGCTTTGCGAGTTAGGTTTATAAAAGTTAATCATACCTATTATGATAGGCGAATCATGATACTTTTCTACTTAAATATTTAAAACATCCAATGTTACTACTTCAAAGTCAGAATCTGCAGTTTTTTCACCACCAATTGTTTTAACCCCAATTCCATAAGAGCCTAAAACATCAATGTCTTTATATTTAATATTAATACATTCAGAATTTTTATATTGTTTTGTTTTACCATTAGGTTTCAAAACATAACAAAAATATTTAGAAAATTCGTCTACATAAGACCATGAAATATCAATATAAAGATCACCGTTTTCGTTTTTATTGAGAGAAGCATTAACTTTCGGTTTGTTAGCTTTTTTTTCTTCAGTTAATCTGTCTGGAACTACAATGTCATTTGGAGGAGAAGACACATCAACTTGGTTGGATATAATAGGTTCAGATAATATATCTGATATAATGTTTCTATATTCAGGAATAATATCAAATTTTTCCAGCCAATAAAAAGATTTTGAAAATGACTCTATTAAATCTAATACTGTAGATTCTCTTTTACTTAAAAACACGCAAGTCTCAATTATATAAGAGTGCATTATATCAGTGTAAAACATACATACTGCAACCTTCATACATTTTTCAAAATCTTTTTCAACTATAGCAATATCTATTTTTGTAGCTAGGGAATAATGGTATAAGATAAAATCTACATCGTTTTGTTTAAATCCAGAGTTCAAGGCAAAAAAAGCAACATCAAATAGCTTGTTGCTTTTGAAGGTTTTGCTGCAGTTTATAAACTTAAACCATCCATCTCTAAAGATTATATCTTCCTTAGACAAAGAACCATGGCATACTGAATTGCCTTTAAAAACATCTTCTTCGTAATTTTTTTGACAAAAGTCTTTCAAGGAAGAAAAAACACTTTTAACATCTTTTAATCCATAGTTAACCTCTATTGACTCTTTTATAAATTTAGAAAATTTATATGGAGATCTATCTTTAAAGAAAGAGTTGTAATGCTTCTTGAAAGATGTCTTACATTTTAAACCAGAAAAAGCTAAAAATGTAAAAATGAAACTTACCACATTTTCAAAAATGATATATCTACCTAAATCTTTTAAGGAGTCAGCAATTTCATGAGAAACAAGCAAATATCTTACTTTCACTTTACCGTCTAACACACCATGAGAAATTATTTTTTCTGTAAATAAGTTTTCATTTTGGTTTAAAAAATCAGACTCTCTTATTAATTCTTCGCAATTTTCATCAAGGGATAATTTAATTTTAATCTTTCTAGAAACAGAGTTCTTTCCGTCTTTATTTAGCTTACTCTTAAAAAGATATTCTGAATCTTCCAATAGATAGCTGTCGAAATTTTCATTGCTATATAACTCTTTGATTCTATGGCATTTAAAATTTAAATTTGATTTTTTAATTATTTCATTTATGATAGAACTGTATTTATGTGTGTAAAAAAGGCTTTCTTTTTTTTCAGAAAGAAAAGCCCTCCCAGTAAATAGTTGAGAAGTATTCATACAACTAATTATACCAGAAGGGCTGTTTTTTTCTATATATTTCTATATATTTATGAAGCTGTACCTATTTTCTTGCCCTGCAAACGGATGCCAGTGACACTTGTTTTTGCCAGCTTGGTGCGAGATCCGCTGTTTCTGTCGTATACATTGATGTAAGATGCCGTCTCAGAAACGAACTGAGCGTTAATAGCTTTTCCCGATTTTGTGTATAGACCGAAATAACGACCTTTACTTGAACGGATGGCTTTCATAATTTGGTTTTGTGTTCTTGTACTCATATTCATATATATTAAACTATCTTGATCTGATTGTCAACATCTTTTATTGTTATTTGTGATTTTTTAGAATTTGAAATAACTATTTTAGCCAATGGTATGTGGATTTTATCGTAGATATACCTTTTTATATCTCTTGCATGCATTTTCTTATTAGTAATATCCTGAAAAATGCAGTTAATTGATGATGCTTTTACGTTTATTTCAAGACCTCTATCGTGCAACTTGTTTTTAACTTTATCAACCTCATGTTTTATGATTCTTTTCATGTCAGAGTCGCATAGCTCATCAAAAACCAAAACATCATTTATCCTTGCTAACAGTTCTGGTTTTAATTCTTTTTTTACGGAGTTTTTATAAGAATCCTCTTCGCTCTCATCATTTTGGACAAAACCCATACTTCTTTTTTTAACTTCTTTATGACCTATATTACTAGTAAGTATTACTATAGATTTAGAAAAGTCTACTTTTTCATGTTTGTTATCCTCCACGTAACCTTCATCTAGAAGATGAAGCAATATATTTAGTATTTGAGGGTCAGCTTTTTCAACCTCATCAAACAAAACGACACAGTTGGGATTATCTTTAACAAAATTAGTCAATAAGCCCCCTTCTTCGTAACCAACATAGCCAGAGTTAGAACCAATAAGTTTACTAATTCCTGTCTTATCATAAAGCTCGCTCATGTTGATTTGGAGAATAGCTTTTTCATTACCAAAAAAGTTTTTTGCTATTTTTTTAGCCGTGTAAGTTTTACCAACACTAGTAGGCCCAACAAAAAACATGCTAGCTAAAGGTTTGTTTTCCTCTGTTAAACCTGCTTTAGCGCAAGAAAGTAAGTCTGTAATAGTATCTATTGCTTTATCTTGACCGAATACTTCTTTTTTAATCCTTGAAGAGAAAGAAGTGAAGTTTTGACTTCCAGATTTAACTTGATCAGCTGAAATTTTTGCATGTTCAGCTATAACATCAATTATATCTTCTTTCTTTATTTTTATAGGTTTTACATCTTTGTTATTCCTGACGCCATCTAGATCATCAAGAAAGTAGTTTAGTTTTTCTTTTATTAAAGTTTCGCTGATTTCTTTTTCTGTTAAGCATTTTATTAGATCGTCGTGCTTATCCATTATATCTTTACAAGGCTTTGAGTTCTTAATTTTAACTCTAGATCCAACTTGGTCTATTATATCAAAAGCTTTATCTGGAAACTTTTTATTACTAATTAAACTAGAAGAAAAATCAACAACACAATCTATAATGGGTTTAGTGAAAATTACGTTGTGAAATTCTTCATACTTGCTTTTGCATTTGTAAAGTATTTGTTTTGTTTCATCTTTTGTAGGCTCTTCTACTTTAACCTCAAAGAATCTACGCTTCATCGCGCTATCCTTTTTGAATATTTTATTATATTCTTCAGTTGTTGTAGCTCCTATACATTTAATTTCTCCTCTAGCTAAATAAGGTTTCATCATGTTCGCTGCATCTATGCTACCTTCTTGGTTGCCTCCTGCTCCAAATATAGTATGTATCTCGTCAAAAAATAAAACTGTATTAGTAGACTTTTTAGCCATCTGTAATAGAGATTTAAACTTTTGCTCGAATTGACCTCTATACTGAGTACCAGCAAGCATTGATCCTATATTGACGCTAAGTATTTCCATACCAAACATATTAGATGGTATTTCTGCTTTGCATATTTTAGCAACAAGAGCTTCTACAATCGCTGTTTTTCCAACACCAGCATTACCAGTTAATATTGCATTGCTTTTATTTTTTTTAGATATTGTTTCTATAAGCAGCGATACCTCATCGTCCCTGCCATAGACATCTGGAAGTCCGCCCTCCATATAAACACTGTTTAAATGAGTTACAAAATCTGGAGTTTCTTCTTCTTGTTCGTTATAAGTTTCCAAAACTTGAACTTCATCAACTAAATCTTCCATTCCAAAATATGAATTGTCCTCTTCAGACAGATCAAAATCACCATTAACAAAAATAGCTAGTTTTTCTACAAAAGATTCGTACTCTAAAATATTATCACTAATACATTCAGATACATGTACAGATGTATTTAATAAAGCTAAGATTATATGCTCTACACCTATATAGTGTTGATCTAACTTATGAGATATTTTGTTAGCTTCTCCAATTGTATAAACTACTTCTTTATTCCAAGGGTCAGAGTTTTTATTTACAAAAAAATGCTTGCTATCTTTTTCAGCAGATTCTTTTATAATATCTAAAGCTTCATGATGATTTATCATGAAGCCATTAATCATTAAAAAATTGGTGATTTCTGTAGATGCATTTTTTAAACAGCCATATAAAACGTGCAAGTTAGTTATGTTTTTATGCCCAAGTTCTTTTGAAACTGAATAAGCATCTGTATATGCTTTTTTTGCTCTAGGGGTAAGGTTAAAGTCTTTAAATATCACGTTGTTGTTTACACTCATTTTAGTTCTGAAAGTTTCATATAAATTTTTTCTCTTAATGGACGAAGGGTGTTGATGAATATCAAATCGTCAGCGGTATCACCAACAACTATAACAACGTCACCTTTCTTCGGCAACTTATTACCACAATTTAGGTAGTCTGTCAACCTTTCTTGTCTGTCTGAATCCATAAATAATCCAGAAACAGTTCCAAGTTCATCATTTATATCAAGCCTAGCATACTTATTTCCATTTCTACTTGTCCTCCTGCTTATATCTGCAATAATACCCACAAATTTAACAGTTCTTCTTGCTTGAGAAAGCCTGATCTCCTCAGATGTCTGAAAAGACTCTTCATCGCCGCTACTAAATATCTCTCTTACGTTATAAGAATAACTATATCCAAGTAGTTTGGTCTCAAAAAACCAATTAGCAAACTTTAAGTGGCTTGTGTTTTGTTCGTAAATGCTTTTATATGGATCATACTTTTTCTTAAAGGTGTTAAATCTTTTGTCTGAAAAAAGAACTCTACCATCATCAGCGGGTGTGGTCTCAGACCTGCAATCATGAATTGTATTTAGGATATCATAGTTGAATTTAGGTCCTAGTTCTATTACATTTCTTTTTTCTCTGTCAGTTAATATATTGAATGTTTGAGCCTCAAGAACTAATCTACATCTGTCTTTATCAACAAAAGAATCAAGAAGACCAGCTTGGGCAAACGCAGACATAGTTCCTATATTAACACCGCAATCTTTTGCCGTGATAAATACATCATACTTGTTTTTAAAAGATCCTTCTCTGAACTCAACCAGCGATTCCATAACTTTATCTGAAACACCTTTAATTGAATTTAATCCATATCTAATGTTTTTACCTTCAATTTTGAAATCAAAACCTGACAGATTTAAATCTGGAGGAAGTAGCTTTATGTCAAAAAAAGAAAGCTCTTGAGCAATACTTGTAATCTCATCATGAGAATTTGGCTCGAATCTCGCCATTTTCAATAAACTTAAGAAGAATTCTTGTGGGTAATTAAACTTAAGGTAAACTGTAAGTGCGGCTAAATATGCATACGATATACTATGAGACTTATTAAACGAATAGTTAGCTGAGTCTTCAGCAACCTTCCATAAGACTTCTCCTATTACTGGATCTAAATTGTTACTTTTTATTTTTTCTTCAATTTTAGCTTTCCATGCTGGCATGTCCTCAACCTTTTTCTTTCCTACTATTCTTCTAAGTTGCTCTGACTCATCAAGACTAAAGCCAACTTTAACAGCCATCTTCATTAACTGCTCTTGGTAAAGAGGAATGCCTCCTGTATAACTAAGTATATCATCAAAAAATTCATGCACACAATTGAACTCTCCAGTTCTTACATATTCAGCATAACTATCTTTGAAATCCAAAGCCCCTGGACGAGCTATAGCGACAACGGCAGACAATTGCTCAAGGTTTCTGGGCGCGACTTGCTTACAAACCTTGAAGTTTACTTCCGCTTCGATCTGAAACAATCCTTTAGGTTGTTGGAGACAAGCTAACGCTGCATAGATGCTTTCGTCGCTAGGGTCGATGTCACAGGCTTTGATGCCAATTTGGTTACATACGTCATGAACCACTGAAAGCGTCCTCAGTCCAAGTATATCGAACTTAACACTAAGGCTTGCTACGTCATCCATATCATAACCAGACACTAAAGCTCCTTCATTTGTTTTTTGAAGAGGCATTATGTCTGTCTGATTATAATAGCTAATCGATATTCCAGAAGGATGGACTCCAGTATTCTTTATTAAACCTTCTAGTTTTTTTGATATTTTAAATGACTTCTTGTACTTGTCAGCATAAACTCTGAAACTTTCACTTTCTTCGTAAGCTTGCGAAAGCTTTGCTACCTTCCCAAAGTGTTTTGGTATAGTGTCACTAATTTGATTAACATCTATCTCGGATAAACCATCAACGATTTTGCCACATTCTTTAACACAAAGCTTAGAACTTAAAGTATTTAAGGTTAAAATCTTAGATGTTTTTCCTTTATATTTTTTTTCAATGTATTCAATAACTTCAACTCTTCTATCATAGGATATATCGTTGTCCACATCAGCCAAAAGAGAACCATCTAAATAAGTTACTCCGTTATGCTCTATTTTTTTAGCCCTACTCTTAGAAACAAAACGCTCAAAGAAAAGCTCGTATTTAATAGGGTCAATATTGGTGACCCCAAGCAGGTAAAGAACCAAGCTTCCAGCAGCGCTACCTCTGCCAGCACCAGTTGGGATATCTTTAGATTTACAAAAGTCAAGTATGTCCCAATTCAAAAGTATATAATCGACAAAACCAAGCTCCTCTAAAATTTCCAGTTCAGTTTCTGTTCTTTTGTAATACTCAGATCTGTTTTCTTTTTTAGTTATGCCTCTTTCTCTCAAACCCTTTCTGCAAAGCTGTTTTAGAATATCAAAACTAGAAGCGTTAGAGTCTAGATCTAAATCTTTTAAAGTTTTATCAGGAACTTCGATTTCTGGGAGCTTAACTCCTACTGGGAATGGCGTTTGATAGTTCATATTTCAATTTCTAAAATTTGTCTTCTAAATATTTGGAAGTTCATTTCGATGTCATAAAGAGCATCATGTAAACGTTTCTGGTCAAAAGTAATATCATATTTTTTAAGCAGAGTCAACTGAGAAGTTTTTAAACCTCTCTCCCTAAAGTTTAGCCATTTATATTGCCAGTAAATAAAATTATCTTTATCCACTGGGGCGTTTTTAGCTATGGCCGTAGCTATAGCTTTAGTGTCAATGATTCTCTTGATATAAGATTGATCTAGTTTTTCCCCAATAAGATTTCTCCATACATCAACCATATAAACATCAAAAGCAAGAAGGTTTTGCCCTACGATTAAATAGTCATCATCATAAAGGTATTTTGAGAACTCGCTCCAAACTTTATCTGCTGGTTCCGAATTGTTCTTGTAATACTCTTTATCAAAACCAGTTATTCTTGCAGCGTCTGGAGAAACGTTTAAGTCGTCCCAATGTATAAGTTTATCGTATTTTTTAATAACTCTGTCTCCCTCAACAACAATCCAAGCTGCTTGCCAAGGCTTAGACTTGATTAGATTCAAGCCTTCAGTTTCTGTATCAAATATGATATATTTTTGGTTTCTTTTAAACCTAAGAAGTGATTCATTCATAATTAAACTTGTTCTTTGTAAGACTCCCAGCAAAACTCATCACTACCAAAATGACTTAAGTTTGGATTAGACAATGTTGCTTGCCTACCAAAAGATCTATTACACAGAACTTTATAAGTTTGCAATGCTTCTACATCCTCTTTGTTTTTGTATTTGATTGTTTTGACTAAGCTTATAGGGTATTTGCCGTCGACAAAAGATTTAACCTTATCTTCTAGAAGAGAATCAAAAGGGAGGTTATTTCTTTCTATCCAAAACCTAGGGTTTAAGCCTTCTAAATAAGGTATGCAGTTTTTTAGAAAGAAGTTATTTTCATGTATGAAACTACCATAAAAAGGAACAACAAAAGAAAGATGTTTGTTATTCCAGAACCTTATTAGGTTATCATAATTAATTTTGCCACCACACTCAGTGAAAGCAAAAGAATAAATCTTGTTTAAAAGCTTACAACCTTCGTCGTCTAAAGCAAAAATTACAGCCTTATGGGAGTCATCTTTATTTTCGCTTTCAGAGTTATTGCAAAGATTAATCTTTAATCCATAAGTCAATCTAATGTCGTTTTCTTTGCAGACATGAAAAGCTTTCATGAAGCTTGTTAGATTGTCTTCAACAAGAACTAGATCTTTTAAACCTTCCTCTTTACAGATTGAAATTATTGAGTCTGGACCCTCATCCGATTCAGAGTTGTTTAAAGTTAGTATACTTTTACCTGTAGAGTAGCAAGAAGTAAATATCGGCTTGATCATGTTATGATATTAGCATAAATCATAAGTTTGTCAAGATGAATGTGCAGGGCAACCAGGATAATACTTCATTTCATATGAACCTCCTTCTGGAACCATTTCTTCTGAAAACTCATCGTCAAAACAAGATTTTGCAAAGTTGCCATTTGAATCTCTAATGTCATAATAAAAGAAATCAAACTTCATTCCACAATACCACATTGGAGTGCCATCTTTTTTAAGTTGTCCCTTTTCTTTAGCGAAACCACAAAGAAGTTTGCAACTAAAAGAACCATCGCTAGGGAAACCTTTGTAAGCCGCCATGTTCTTTGTAGCAGATTCTTCATTAAAATTATCTAGATACTCTTGAATCTCAGTAAGATGATGTTCGAAACCGTGGAGATCATGTTCATCAAGAGGCTTCATTCTTACTATGCCGCTTTTTTTGACATCTGGTATTAAGTCAAACTTAAGAAACAAAAATTCACTTTGTTTTGTTTCGTACTCTGGAAATAGATGCTTAACAGCAAGACTATACATTAGATCCTGCATGTTGTCTTCTGCATCCTTACCTTTGAATGTTTCCTTGCTTGTTTTAAAGTCTCTAATTAAAGCGAATTTTTTATCTTTATAAAGAAAAAGTTTATCAATAAACCCTCTGATTTTATATTTTACTGTACCGTCATTAACTACGATGTGGAAGTCTTTTTCTGAATGCTCTTCAGTAGGATCTACTTCTGTATCTCCAAAAAAATCATACATCAAACCATTAAGGGTCATCTCTTTCATCATCTGAACGTTATCTTTATCATCAACGCCCTCCCTTATCGCATGTTTCATTATTAGCCTTTTTATAGACGGAACACTGAATACATCAAGAGTACGGATAATTTCGTCAAAGTAATGTCTTCTTCTTTTTTCTCCCAAAACTTCAAAAATTAAGTGACAAATAGAACCTCTTCTAGCTCCATCATTACTCCTGTCTGGAAGCTTTAGTTTATACTTAGACCAGTAAAGCCAAGAACAACTTTCTGCTGTTTTGATTCTGCTTGCCGACAATGTTGTTATTGGTTCACTCATTTAATTTAGCAGCTTTCTTTAAGTCTAACTTAGAGAAATTGTTTTTATTGTTTTTAACGAAATTCGAAATAAATAGTCTTTGTTTGATTTTGTCTGTTTCTTTTTCTTCCCAAGAAGAGAAGTTAGCAGAAGACTCATTTGCGTCGCCAAAGTCGTTAAAACCCTTTGGCGGAAGTTTAATGGTTAAGTTTTCTAGGTCGAAGTAACGAGAAAGCTTTAGGTAGTTTTTAACACACCCAATTAAACCTCTATTCTCTTTAGAATCGAAATCATTGTTTCCAGCAATTATAACTTCATCTAAAACCTTGCTTGACAAATAAGATATAAGAGATGGGCTTATTGATAAACCGAAAACAACTAAAACGTTTTTTATTCCGTTTTGATATAAAGACATTGCATCTCCTATACTTTCAGTAAGATATACCGAACGCTTTTCATTTATAATGGAATCTACAGTTTCTTCATTCGGTATATAAGCTGGATATATCCAATTATTTTTTTTACCCAAATGCTTCCACTTTGCAAAGTTATTTTCGTCCACCCTTCTTCCAGAAAAACCTACTATCTGAGAATGTTCGTTATAAATAGGGAAAACCATTCTCCTGTACATTTGTCCCGAACCAGCGAGACCAACTCTAAATGATTTTTGAGTTTCTTCTGATATTTTTTTGGGCAAATAAAAATTATAATTAGGAAATAACTTTTGTAAAATTGATTCATCGTATACTTTTTCCATTTCTATGAGTGCTTTCTGTTTGTATTCTGTGAAATCTGATACGTTTGATTCTATCGATCTCAATACAGAATTTAATTTCTTTTTATCGTCTTTTAGAGTAAGTTTAACTAAAGCCTCAAAAGGTTTAGATTTATTTCCATGAATAAAATCTATCCAAACTCCAGTATTTTTATATATTCTTAGAGCAGTCTGATTATCCCCAGACCTATATAGAGCACTAGTCCTCCAATGGTTTCCGCAATCAACAAGATTGTAACCAAGCTCCTCTAATATTTGCTTCATTTTATTACAGTTGGTCAAAATCTGGTAGTTCGCCTGGCTCTGACCCATCGATATCAGCGCCGCCATTAACGGATCTAACTATATCCCTAAGATCACCACGTTCTGAAATATTAAAATTAGCGAAGTTTAAGTTTATAAAGTTTTTCCTTAAGGAATCTCCAACTTGAATAGGCTCTAAAGCTCCAGCTATGTCCTTGCCCAAGTGTCTCGATTTAATTCCAACAAGCTTGTGAGTTCCAAAATGAGAACCCTCTATCTCAATTTCATCAGCTGTTTTACTACGAAGTATAAACATGTGAGAGCAAAACTGAATGATTCTGTCAGAAAGGGATACAGTACTTTCATCATCCACTACATTCTGAGCATTCCTGTTGTTTGTAATACCCAGCCTATTGGATTGAACAGAAGTTATCATAGGAATGATGGGTTCTCCTTCATGAAGGATTTCTTTTTGCACACACTTTTTGAATTTATCCACCATCTCTCCAACGATCTGCCACTCGTTTTTGTTTGCCGATGATTCACTAGTAGTCTTGATGTAGTCAAAAGAAAATATCATCTTATTACCTCTTCCCACTTTTGAGAAGTAAAAACGCTTTAATGTATTAACCATTGAATCTACATCTAAGCCTCCTACGTTATAGTAATAAAATTTAAGATTTTTAACCTTTGGCCAAACACTTCTTACTTTTGCTACCACCTCTTCTCCAGCTTGCCTCCACTTACCACTTTCCAATAAATGCATAGGAACGCCAGATAAAGAAGCGCACTGACGCATTATTAACTCTTCTTTGCTCATCTCTCCATTATCAAAATGAAGCACTGGAACATCATACTTTAAACTTACTTTGGTAGCATAATCCATGCAGAACTGAGTTTTTCCAACCCCAGATCTAGCGACAATAACAGTAATATTTCCTGGCCTTAAAAGAGATCCATAAATTTTATTTACTGTTGGGTGCGGACCCATCATTCCAAATTCGACAACGGGATTATTGCCCCGCTCTTCAACAAGATCCTCCATCTCATCATAAATATTTTCTGGGAGATTATCTCCAGCCTCGTAAAGATTTATTTTAGAATTATAAACATGATCTGCTTTTTCAACAATCTCATTATAAGGTATCTCTGGAGACATCTTCTTCATCTCCATTGCAACCTCTTGAGCCGCTTTATATATACCTCTTCTTACTGATGTTTTTTTAAGTTCTTTAGCTGTTTTTAAAACGTTTCCTTCAGGCACTCTCCTTAAGGCTAAAGATTTAATATAATCAGACGGATTAAGATTATCTTCAAAAGACAAACCTATACTAGATATCCTGCCAGCCACGATTATCTCATCGACCTGATCACCAGACTGATGAGCCTGTTTGATGACAGTAAAGATGGTCTTGTGAAGATTAGATTCCTCTGAATAAAAATCACTGCTATCAATAAAATCAGATATGTCTGAGAAAGAGTCTGAATCTTTGATTAAGCCAGCCAAAAGCTGCTTCTCTAGTTCTAAATTATAAATCACTAATTGTTATTGTTGATGGTTTCTATTGAAGAAGACATGTCAGAAAGAAAATTTTCTAAAGCTTTTCTTAATCCTAGCTCTATAATAGTTGAATCGTGCCTTGAATATATTGTAGGGCTTCCATTTTCAGTACACAAAGCCAATATCATACCTTTGTTTTTATCTGCCCCGCCGCTAAACTCATAAATTTTATCTATAAAATTTTCTGGTATGGAGAATTCTATTTCTTCTGTTTCTTTGCTCATAAATTAATATCCTGGTCTTTGAAAAGTGATGCGTTTATTTCGTCCGTAGTATAAACTTCTAGAAGCTTTATATCATTAATCTCGCAAAAGTCAAACTTCTTTTGATCCCTTTTTAGTTGATCTAAATATTTAAGCCTGTTTTTGTGAAAGTGTTTAACATACCTAATATGTTGATCACCTTGGACTTCAACTGCGATGCCTTTATTGGCGTTGTAAAAATCTAAGGATAGTCTTGTTCCGACTATTCTGAATTCTTCAAAAACTACATCATGCTTCCAGTAAGGCTTTAAAAAATCTTTAACTTTATTTTGGAACTTGCTTCTGCTAAGTGCATTCCAATCAATTAGGTATTTTTTTGCTCCTTTTAAATTTCTTGGTTTTCCATATGGATCCAAGAATTTCATGTCAGTTCTGCTATCGCATTTTTAAAATATTTAATCAAGAAGTCAGAAAGTTTGTCGTCGTCTTCAATCAATTTAAACAGGTTGTTCTCTCCTTGTATTTTTTCTGGAAACTCAAGTTCGTTTTCAATGAGCAGTTCTTTAAAGTCTTCTGTAGCGGATATCCAAGCTCCCCCTTTTTTAAGGAACTCCCAAGCATACATCAAATCAATAATCTCTTTTTCAATCCATATAGAGTTTCCTCCTTTACGGCCATACCTCAAGGGGTAGGTTATTCTAGAGTTTGTTTTTTCGTTGGGTGACTTTTTAACTGTGACAACAGCAAAGTGGCCAATAATTGGATTTTTTTTCATGTCCATTTTTTTAATAGAAGAGTTTTGAAGTATAACATCCTTATTAAATCTTGGTTCAAATTCGATAATCCAATTAGCAAAGTGAAGTAGTGCGTTGCCTCCTGTAGCGCTGGTTTGTCTAATGGGGGCCTTTGTATAAGGATCTAATTTGATATCTGCTCTGACTTGAGAAATAAATATTGCCATGTGACCTCGCTTCGCCAAAGCAATAGACATTTTCTTCATAAAAGTACCTGCAATTACGGCCCCACCAGCAATCTTAGAAGAGTCCTCAAACCCCTTATCCATATCATTCTTCGGTATCAGTCCATCTACAGAGTCAAGAACAAAACAATACTTTGTGTCGTTTTCATTGTCCGCAACAAGTTGCCTCATTAAATCTACAGCTGTTTCATAAATATTAGATTCAAATACAAAACAAGTTCCATCCACCCAGTCTTTTGCGCTGAAAACAAATTCAAGACCAGATCTTTCTCTCATCTCTTTAGACAGTCTTCCTTCTGCTTTTATGTAAACACCTTTCGATCTAGGTATTGTAGATAGAAAGTTTTTTATAACCTCTAAAGCCTCTGATGTCTTGCCTCCTTCATTCATACCACAAAATCTATGGAGTCCAGGCCCAAAGCCGCCTCCAAGCTGAAGGTCGAATTGTAGAGATCCGCTAGATACTTTATAATCTATCTCTTCTTCGAAGTTATAGTGATCATCCTTGTTTGCCTTAAGGAATCTGTCTAATAAATTGATTGAGTCTTGTTGTTGTTCTTCTTTATTCATCTAAAAATTTCTTTGTTGTTTTTTTTGTTCTCGTTATTATTTGATCTTCTCCGACCTTTTCTCCAATATTATACTCTGGATATTTATTGTTGTCAAACTTATAATTAAATGCTCTGAATTTCTCATCTAGTTTACCCCTAAGCTTAGGGCTTGTCAAGTAAGCTAAGGAATCAAATTTCTTACCGAAATTAACTATATTCATAAACTCAAGAGAATACCTTTCGCACAAAGAATTTAACATCTTCATTTCCCTTGCGAAGAAAAATCTTTTTTGTTTTTCTGGCACTTCTACTAAACGATAAAGAACGGATCTTTTGTTTATGTTTTTTTCTTTGCTTTCAATTTTAACCTTATCTTTAGCAAATAAATGCCCACACAAACAAGATACAGACCTTACGCCTGTAAACTCCTTGCATGAAGGGCATTGCTTTTTACCTCTTGGCATAGGTTGACCTTATCCGATATTTATATCGGTGTCAACCATCTTTTTAACAAGCCCTTGGAAATTTGTTTTTCTGATCCAGCCAAGCTCTTTTTCTGCTCTGGAAGGGTCCCCTAATAAAAGCTCTACTTCGGCAGGTCTGTAATATCTAGGATTAATCTCAACAAGTAATTTATCACCGTGGATATATTTCTCGTCTAGACCTTCACCGACCCATTTGCATTTTTCAGCACCGTAACCAGCATAAGAAAAAGCAGTTTCCACAAAATCTCTGATTGTATGGGTCTCCCCAGAAGCTAGAACATATTCCTTTGGCTCTTTTTGATTAAGCATCTTCCAAATACCATCTACAAAATCCTCCGCATCAGACCAGTCTCTTTTTGCTTCAAGGTTTCCAAGCTCAATAGGTTTGAAACTATCTCCGATGCTGTTTTTCAAAAATATCTCAGCCACACCTTTAGTGACTTTTCGGGTAAGAAACTCTTCACCTCTCCTTGTTCCTTCGTGATTAAATAACCAACCTTGTATTGCATAAAGATTGTAAGAGTCCCTCCAAACTTTAACCAAGTGTCTTGCGGAGGCTTTGGATGCTCCATACGGGCTTCTGGGGCGCAATGGATGCGTCTCGTCCTGAGGAGCGGTAACTACGTCGCCGAATTCTTCAGACGAGCCAGCATTGTAGTATCGGCAATCTGGGCAGTATTTGCGGATAGCCTCAAGCTGGTACAATACAGACATGCAATTTGTATTCATGTGGTTCTCTGGCATATCCCAACTAACACCAACAAATGAATTTGCTGCAAAATTAATAAAGTAGTCTGGCTTCTCTTCTTCGATAACACGATTGACATTTGATTGGTCAGTTATGTCAAGGTCGATGAGTCTAAATCTTGGGTTGTCAGACAAGTGTTTTATGTTTTCGTGATTTTTAACACTAAGTCGGCGCACTCCTGCGATGATATCGATGTCTGTATTCTCCAACAAGTAGTCAGCCATAAAGCTTCCGTCTTGTCCTGTTACACCTGTGATAATTACTTTTTTCATTTAAACGTAGTCTGTGCAAACGCCAAAGCATTTGTATTTTTTTTCCTTCCAGTTAACATCATTATCTACAATAACACATCTTTTTTCAACTCTTTTACCAGGAAAAGTCCAAATAATTTTTTTTGATGTTAGTGTATAGTCGTCGTTTTCGTGCCAAAAGTAATTACAGCTTGGAGGACAGTTAACCAAAGCCTCTAAATTCTTGCAATGAATCCATAGACCTTTATTGTATAAAAAAGAAAAATCTATCTTGTATTGAGGGTAATCATGCCCAAGAAAAAAACAGGAATCTTTTTGCCATAAATCTATCTCGCAATCAAAACCAAGCTGTAAACATTTTAAGATTTGATCTGGATTGTTCTCTGTATCTTTGTTTACTCCTTTAAGGTTCCCTCTGTGCGATATTATCTTCATGATTTGATATTACGTAGAATAGGCATTCTAAATTTTATTTTTTAAAAACAAATCGAGATCTTCTGGAGTTCCTAAACCCCACATTTTTTCTATATTAAATGTTTTTATTTTTTTGCCGTCAGCTATAGCTTCATTAAAAACTGGACAAACATAAAACTCATTATTAAATCTTTTGTTTTCACTAATCATTTGTTCTGCATATTTAACATAATCAGAACCCTTCTTCCAATAATAAATCCCAACTGTGGCAATATCTGATATCGGGTTTTTTTCTGCAACCTCTGTAACGAAACCGTTTTCATCAATTTTAGCAAAAGACCACTTAGGATGCGTCGACCTAAAGGTCAGTATCCCAGCATCAAGATCTTGTTCTTGCATTTTATACATAAACTCACTTGTGTCCCACTCAGCAAATTGGTCGGAGTTCGCTATGATTAAAGGGTTGTCATTATTTATAATATCTTTAGCCAACAGCGTAGTACAAGCGGCACCTTCTGTGATTCCTTCGACTTCTACTATGTTCGGTTTTTCTGCAATCATGCCAAGCATTGAATCAAGGTTATATTTTTCTCTATGACTTTTTTGAACTATAAAAGAATGCTTGCTTTCAAAGTTTAAGTTGTCCACGACAACTTGTATCATTGCTTTGCCATCTACCTCAATCAAAGGTTTTGGAAATGTATAGCCAGCTTTTTCAAAACGACTACCTGCACCAGCCATGGGAATAAGAACATTTAGCTTCCTATCTTGCCACTTTGTATTTGTATTTGTGTTTTTCGTTTCCAAAAGGTTTCTTTCTATTTTTTCTAAAGTCAAGTCTTTCGCATTTTTAACCCTAACCACTTTAGCTCCAGATCTTTGAGCCGCTAGTAGTCCGTGTGGAGAATCTTCCACTATCAATGTTTCTTCTGGGTTTTTTTCAAGTATTGACATAGCATCCCAATACATTTGAGGATGAGGTTTTGAATTTTTTACATCTTCGTTGGAGATTATAAGATCGAAGTACTCTATTACGCCTACTTTAGAAAGCATTAGTATAACAGACCTTCTTATAGAGTTGGAGCAACAAGCAATCTTAAAACCTTTAGCTCTTAAACCCTTAAACATTGAGATTAAATTTTGATTAAATTCTAATTCTTGTATCTTTTTAGATGTTATTCTTTGTTTCCCTTGCCAAATTTGTTTGTGCAGTTTTTCTGGCAATCCTTTTTTCTCTGATAGAATATTTAACTTAGATGTTGTTTTGAGACCATCATAAATACTCAAATGTTCTTGTTCAGATATTACAAATTCTGATCCGACTTCAGCCAAAGCCTCGTTCAAGGCATCGTAATGAATTTCTTTAGCGTCAACTAAAACACCGTCTAAATCAAATATTATTAATTTTATCATAAGTCTCTAAAAAGTTTGTAGTAGTGGTTTTGTAGAGGCGTTTTTTTAATATTAAACAAATCAGAACAATGTAAATTAAAACCAAGGAAACATTCTGGATTAACAGCACAACCATTTTCTACCATAGATTCTATACGGACAAACGTTTGACTATAAACATCCATATCTTTACTGTTTGAAAAACTAAAAAGATCGTTTACTGCGTATTCAGTATGAACAAATTGATCATTAATATACATGTTCTCTTGGTTGTAATCATCAATTTTAAAATCTTTTGTGAAAAACAAGTCGGTTCTTAACCTTACGGACCAATCAAAATCAACATTTCTTGCTTGAGAAAATAAAATCTTCAAGTTATTAGCCATCATAATTGAATAAAACATAGAAAATGTGTTTTCAATAGGATGCGGGAACCTTGGATCTGGGATTAAATCGCTTTTAAAAGATATAGGCTTCTCCAAAAGAAAAGAATCTGGATTAACATCTAAAATGTCAGAAACGTTTTTAGATTTATAAAAACCCCTGTCTGTTCTTTCTCCAAAATGACTTTTACCTTCTAAAGATTTATCAGACCAAGAGTGAAAAAATATATAAAAATTATATTCTGGGTTTGCCTCTACAATATGTCTTACATGTGATTCAAAGCATTTTTTAAAGTCTCTAATTTGACCAGAATAACAAAGTGCTACGTTTTTCATTTTATTTTTTCAATTAAGTTTTCAAATTTTCTTGCTATGTTCATCCAATCAAAAGACTCTGCATAGGAAACTATACTATCTCTTTGGTTTAAAGAAATATGTTTGTTTGTTTCTATTTTATCATTAATATAAATTATGTCATTTATCCTATCATCGGGAATAACAGTTATAAAATCCTTTGATGTATCTAGATTTTGAACACAAGCTTCTGTAACTACAAGCCCAAGACCAGCAGACATAGCCTCTAAACATACTAATGGCTGAAGTTCAGAAGACGAAAGAAGTATCAAGTTAGCATAATGAGTCAAATCTTCTTTAACTTTTTTAGATTCCCATGCACCTAAGTAATTAGGGTCATCTTTATTGAAATCACTATCAAAACAAGATCCTACATACTTAACCATCGATGTTTGGCTTTGCAGTTGAGCTTGCCTTTTTCTTGAATCTATCTTACCTAAGCATATACTATACTCTGAGTTCTCTACGTATTGTTTTTTAACCCTGTTAAATTTAGAAAAACAAACTCCGTTTGGCAATATGTTTATTTTACTAGGAGATATTCCAACTTTTAAAAGTAGGTTTTCTTCGAAGGTTGTTAGGCAAAAAAAGTTACAGTCATAAAAAAACTCCCTTATCAACTTTTCGTGAAAAGGCAAGCTGTTTATAAAACTACCGTCATGAGTTGTAATAATTTTTTTACACTTGAGGTGAGGCATCATTTCCCAATGCTTACCGTAGTGCAGGTGAACTATATCTGGATTTATTTCAAGAACTTTTTGATGAGTAAGGTTAGTCGATTTTTCATTTATAAAATAAACATCATGACCAAGCTTTCTTAATGATTCATACTGGTTCCAAAGCACAGTCTCTAAAGCGCCCCAACCATCTGGAGGTATTTCTATTTCACCTGGAGCTATAAAACATATTTTCATTTTGAACACAGTTTATTGTAAATTTCTATATCTTTTTCGTAAAGAAACTTATAATCTTCGAATTTAACTTCTGAGATTTTATTGCCAACAGATTCGTTTTGATGATAAGCTTCAACCTTTACGTCTAAGTATTCAGATAAGTTATCAAAAAGTTGATCGTCACACAAGAAGTCTTTATCGGTTATTTTTTTTTCTCCATCAAAAATAAATTCGTTTTGAGGACATCCATGTATAAAGTTACAACTTTGAATGTAATACTTGTTTCTTATTGAATTAAGGTAAGAATAATAAAAAAACAAATGTTCTGGGTTTCCTAAGTGCTTGGTAGCATAGGAAAGAGAAGAATAAAACCTTTCTTCTGGGTTTCTAATCGTAGAAAAAACTTTATAACCGTTATCTATAGCTGACTGTATAACATGAAATTTAGAGTAGTGCATTGGCAGCATATGAGTTTTATCTATAGTCCCATCTTCGGTTGCCATATGAGTATCTATAAGATCTGGATCTATCTTCTTAAAAGATTTGTATATAGAAGAACCCCAATTCTTAGGGATATGTATATATAGGAATTTTAACTTGTGACTAACCAGCATTGTATATTTCGTTGTATTTTAGTAAAGCTTCTTTAGTGTAACTCATTTGGAAACCTCTGTCAAGTATAATAGATGCAAAATATTGTTGTTTTTTTATTAATGCTTCTACGTCTTCTTTTTTCTTAAACGCCTTAAAATCTTCAAGAAAGGATTCTTCTTCGAATGTAGGAAGAATTCCAAGATTGTTTAAAAAAGAATGATACCAAATATAATCGTCTTCATTCTCTTTTGGTTTCACCTGTATCAATAAAGAATTAGAAGCGAGTTGCCACATCATCCTATCTCCAGAAACTGTGTTTCCGTTTATATAGGCTATGTATTTATATTTTAATTGATCTTCTGAAGAAGTATGCTCTGAATATATTTCACTTTTATTTATATTGTGGCTTTTTAACATATCATCAGAGTAATGAGCAAAAAAGGTTATTTTAGAATCTATATATTCAGAGTCTTTATTGTTAATGCAGAACGTTAATCTTTGATTTAAAAGATCTTCTCTTTGTTTGCTTGTGTCTGAACCTCTAAATATTATGCCATCTTTTTTTTCTGAAAAAGGAATGTCATCATTTAGGTAAGTTCTTATTTTGTAACCAAAGGTCAAGACCCCGCATACTAATGGGTCTGGCATTCCAATATGATTACTTGACTTATGCCTACCGAATGTAGAGAACTTTGTATATTTATCTGTGATTGGTAGGCCGTCATTTAAACAAGCTACAAACCTGCAATTTAATTTAATTTTATAAGTGTCTATGACTGATTTAATCAAGCCGTAAAAACTTTGAAGTTTCCATTCGTTATTTTTATCTGCAATAGCATCTATAACTTTAATAGGTGACAATTCTCCATTTTGATCTGTATCTGGATCTTCAGTATTAATTTCAAAAACGAATTCAAGAAGGCTTGCTCTTTCATGTTTTTCTAGAAAACTTTTGTTAAATTTTATGGTATTATTTTTAAATTCGCTTTCTATGCAGTAATCAACTACATCTTCACTTGTGTATAAAGTAGACATCTTTTCTATTATTTTGGTATTTTTTAAATTCACTACATACTGGATCGCCCATTAAGAATTTGTTTTCAGAAAGTATAGATCTTAATAAATATTGAAGTATCCACATGTCAGAATTAAAATCGGTGTTACCCATCTTTATTCTGGTTTCACAAAATTTTTGATAAAACAATAGCATATCTTCATATCGACCTCCTACAACGCCCATATTTATAAGCTCCCAAGAATTATTATTAATAATGAATTTAACACTGTCATCCCAATTAAATTGATTGTGAACATTCAAGTATGGGAACTCTTGTAATTGGATGCTGTCTTTACAAGCAAAATAAGAATAATCTGGGAAAGATTCAATAAGTCCAGAAGGATCTTTTACAACGACAACATCAGAAGCATCAGTATGAAATACTGTGTCGAATTTATTTTCTTCAAGATAGTTTCTAAAACAAAAGAATCTATAGTCGTTATTTGAATATTCAAAGTCACCTACCTTCTTGAATTTTATTTTATCTGTCTCGTATTTTGATACAAAATCATCAGATAATCCATCATAAAAAAGAACAGCATTTAGATTTTTATCTAAAATAGAATTATACCATTTTTCAATATATGGAAAATAATCCTTTTGTATATGGTTGTTTTCCATCCTGCCGACAACATGCTTGTCATCGACACTGTTTGGATGTATTTTTTTTGTGAAATATGAACTAAGTATTACACTCGACATGAGGTATTATACCTCAAATGCTTTCGTCTTCAACTATATAATCTACATATTTTAGATCTGAATTGATTTCAAGTATTTCGTCCATATTGACAACGGAAGACTCATCCCAACCCCACTGACTAAGTATTTCCTCATCATCCCATTCTACAGCCTCAGAAGATACCGATTTGTTTACTGGTTTTTTACTCCACATCTTACAAGACCAGTAACGGGGTGTCGTTTTATCCTTGGCTGTATCACACTTATGTCTAGCTCTAAAGCTACGACGGCGATCTGGATCATCTCTTTTGATTTCCATATTTGGGTCACCAAACTTAACTACGATAACGTTGCCCGTTTTTGGGCTTTTTACGTAAACTCCAAATTTTTTGCTTTCACCTTTTAGCCGAAACGGCTTATTAAGTGTCTTTTTTTCAGCTTCTGAATAGAAGAGCTCTTCGCATTCAGCATCTTGATCCCATTTTTCCAAACCAGCCTTAACCAAATCTAGGTTTGCTAAGTTTAAATCTAAATCGGAGAAAGAAAAGAACGAGCAGATATTTTCTCCTTCTTCTCGGTAACGATTAGATATAATGTCTTTTTCAGATTCAATATATTGTTCGTCAACATTTTCTCCTCTGTTGCACTTTAAAAACATATTTACCCTGGCCATAGCCCATTGGCTTTTGGTTTTGCCAACCCTATGAGTAGAATTATAAGAATGAGAACCTCTTAAATAAACTCTTTTTAACTGATCTTCAGATACTTTATTTTCATAACGGTCGTTATGTTTTTGAGTTTTTTCAGATATAACGGAAGAGATTATTTCAGAAACATCGAATGAACTAAGGTAATTAACCTTGTAATCTTTGTTTAATTCTTTTATTTGCTTAGAAAAATCGTATTCCATTGTGATAAATTATTACACTAAAATTTTAAAATAATGAAACGTTAACCTTCGCAAGATGTACATTCCATGATAGATTGAGCTAAAGCTTGGCTTGGGTTTGTGCTCCTTTGGTAGTAGAAACCCTTAAGGCCCATTTCCCAACCCAAAATCATAAGATCACTGACTTCCTTTGGGGACGCTTTAGGGTGAACCATTAGATTGAGAGATTGGCCTTGGTCTATATACTTTTGGCGTTGAGAAGCTTGTATTACAATTTCTTTCTGGGATACTTCTGAAAATGTTTTGAATACATCCTTTTCGTGTTCGTCCAGAAAGCTCAAGTGTTGCACTGATCCGTCCTTAACCAAAATTGATTTCCATACGGCTTCTGTGTTTTTACCTTTAGATTCAAGGAGTCTCTCTAGATGTGGGCTTCTAATTGTGAATTTTCCTTTTGCTGAATTCTTTGTATAGTAATTAACAGTAGGCTCAATTCCTTGAGATACCTGACCAAGAATAAGAGAACTCGTTGTAGTGGGAGCGACTGCCATTGTGGTAGTGTTTCTACGCCCATAACCTTTCAATACTTCTGGTTCTCCAAATACTTTAGCTAGTTCTTCAGTGGCTTTATCTGCTCTTTCTCTGATGGTTCTGAAGATTTCTGCATTTTTCATCTTAGCTTCCATGCTTTCAAAAGAAATCATGTTGTCTTGTAAATAAGAATGCCAGCCAAGAACACCCATCCCCAAAGCTCTGTGACGCTTTGCAAAGTCGTGATCAGGCTCCATATAAGGAATGTCCTCAGTCTTATTGATGTATTCCTCCATTACGGAATCAAGAAAGTAAACCATTGTTTCAATAGCATCAGTCTCAACGATCTGGTCCCATCTTTCCAGATTAAGGGAAGATAAGCAACAGACAAATGATTCTTCTGGTGATGATGGCAATGCAATCTCATTGCAGAGATTTGAAGCGTAAATCTTCATGTCTTTATCTTTATATACTTGAGGCGCGTTTTTATTCGCGGTATCTTGGAAAAACAAGTATGGATAACCCGATTCAAACTTTTTCTGCACAATCTTCGCCCAGATCTTTCGCTTATCAATATCTCCACCTTTCATGCTCTCCATCCATTCGTCTGTAATAGTAACAGCAAATGATAGGTCTTGAATTGGATGACCGTCAGACCTGATGCGAAGAAACTCTACAATGTCTGGATGGTCAACTGGAAGATAGGCAGCAAAAGAACCTCTGCGAACACTGCTCTGAGACACTACAGAAGTAACCTTATCAAATAACTCCATGAAGTGAACAGATCCAGAAGAGCTTCCTCCTGTGCTAATGGATTTGCCCCTGCCTCTCAATTCACCGAAATAACCAGAAGTTCCAGCTCCATGCTTGGTTTGCATACCAACCTCAGACTGTTTTGTTAGAATGCCCTCCATTGTATCTGGAACATAAACGCCATTACATGAAACTGGCAAACCTCTATCTCTTCCGTAGTTAGCCCAAACAGGGCTAGATAAAGAAAAGAAGCCGAGAGACATATAATGCTCAAACTTCTCGCATAAGTTAGAAAAACTACCCTTATGTTCCGCAGGGGCGCGAGATACGAAATCTTTCTGAAAAGCCTCGCCTACACTTAATACTCTATCAATCAAACTTTCGCCATCAAGATATCCTCTGTTTAAGATTTGCTTCGAAGTTTCGTTGTTCCAATAATATTTTTTCATGCAAATACGCTCTCTAGATCAAATGTTTGTGATTTTTTTGAATACTCCACGGGGCGGGAGTGAAAGAAGTCTGTGGAATTATTCCCCATCAACTCCTCTTCGAACCACATTGTATCTTTTATCAAGGTATTGTCAACATCAAATGACTTTTTAAATGAAATTTGTTCAAGGGAGTCATTGATTCTTTCTTTTATAAATTCTTTAAGTAGCGGAGCGCTAAGACCTTTTTCGTTTATACCATTCACCATCCAATCAATAATTTTAGCTTCTGCAATATAAGCCTGTTCAGCCTCTTGCCTGATACGCTCTTCAAGCTCCTCGTCGAAAAGCTCTGGATGCTCTTCTCTGATTGTATTTATAATTTTAATACCTACTTGAGCATGTATGTTTTCTTCATTTCTTGTATACCTAACTTGCTGCTCTGTATCCTTAAGAACATTTTTATTTCTGGAGAACCAGTTAATAATGTAAAACTGACTCATCAATGATACGTTCTCAACAAACAGAGTAAACAGAATCAATGAATATACATATTGCTTCTTAGAATCCTTGTAATACCTATGGTTATATTTACGCAAATAATTAACCCTACCTTCAATAAAATCCAATTTCAGGTTTTCTTCGAAAACGTCCTCTAAACCAAGGACCTTAAGAAGCCTTTCGTATGCATTATTATGAACGACTTCAACGTTTGCCATTACATAACCAAGGTCTGTTAACGAAGGGTGAGGTAGGTTATCTCCGAGTTTGGCCCAAAACTTTTTAACAGCCACCTCAATTTGTCCGATTGCAGATAAAGTTCTAATGATGATCTCTCTTTGTTGATCGTCCATTGTAATATTAAAATCTTGAATGTCAGAAGAAAAACTAAATTCCTTATCCGTCCAAAAGCCATTATGCATGACTTCAATGAATTCTTCTGCCCATGGATAATGATTAGGTTTTCTTGATATCTGCTCGTCGAATATACTCATTTTGTTGTTTTTTTTGGTTTGTTTTGGTTTCTATTGCTGGCGAGACTCGCTCAAAAGCTCCTAATGCCTCCCGCTGATTTAATTTACACTGTAGTTATATTTTGGTCACAGTCAACTATGAAATATAGTTAATTTTTTGACTTGAAAAAAAAGTTGAAAAAAGTTGTAGAAAAAATTGCTGACAAGTTTTATAATCAGTAGATATCGAACAGCGAAAAAGAAAGCGTCGAAGTCAACGATATAGATAACTTAATCACTGAACAACTCAATAAAGGTCTCGTTAAGCATATGCTTTACGTAATTTATTTAAAAACAAGTTTTAAATAAATAACAACAAAAAGGAGGAGTTTTAAAAAAAATACGTAATTTTCTAATTTTAAAGAAAAAGAGCAAAAGAAACTTTATCTTTTTTTGTTGACAACTTTAATAAAAAGAATATAATAGCCTGCATGAGTAAAAACTCTACAAATAGATTTAAACACAAAATCATAGGAATCTCTGGTAATGCTAGATCAGGTAAGGACACCTTGGGCCGAAACATGGTTTCTATTCTTTCGGATTCAGGTATAAAAGCAAAAACCTTTTCTTTTGCTCACGAACTTAAAAAGTCAGTTGATGGTTTTCTTATTGAACAGCTTGGCATATCAGCTTTCACCGAAGACTCTGATGAGAAAAAAATAATCAGACCTTTTCTTGTGAATTGGGGTACAGAAATAATGAGAAAGAAAGACTCAGAACATTGGATAAAATCTATAGAGAAAAAACTATCTGAGGATTGTGTTAATATAATTACAGATGTAAGGTTTGAGAATGAACTAGACTGGGTAAAAGAAAAGGATGGTCTTTCTGTTTTCTTGAGTAGAGAAGGAATATCCCCAGCAAACTCCTACGAGGAAGAAAACAACAAACTACTCTCTGAAAATGTTGATTTGAAGTTTTTCATTGGTAACTTTGAAGACGAAAAATTAATTATGTTGACATCTAACGAAATATTAGATAGACTAATAAATAACGATATATTTGAATTATGGAAAGCGACCTGTCACTAATAGATAAAGTTAAGAAAAACAACGATAGTAAATGCTTGACAGAGCTTATAAATAGGCATTCTGGGGTATACCAATATGTGATAGATAAGTTTGCTAAATCTCCAAGTAGTGTTTTGGATAAGAGTTTGTTTATAGACGACAAGAACTATGTCATTTATGAATCTGTTTTAGAATACGACCCCAACAGGAACAGTAAGTTTTCGACTTTTTTAGCAAACAAAGCTAAATGGAAATGTTTGACTGCCTTAAATAAACACAAAAAGTTCAAATCTGTTTCTATTGATAATCCAGAATCATCATACAAAAACAGCAAAGAGTTAAATGAAAGCAAAAAATTGCTTAACAATTCGGGATCTCCATTAGAGTTTATATCTAATATGGAAATTTTTGACTTCTTTTATGACATGCTTAATAAAGAAGACGATAAAAGACTTGAGAAAATTATTGACATAAGATACAATACGTATACTAATAAGCTAGCGCCTTGGAGAGAGTCGGCAGAAAAGCTTGATTTAAGCATCCAATGGGTGATAGTCATACACAACAGATTTATTAAAAAAGTAAAACAACAATTAGAAAAAGATTATGTATAATACAATAACAGCAGCAGGGTATTTGGTTTCTGATCCAGAAATTAGATCTTTTGGAGACAACCAAGTTTGTCATATTCGCATGTGCGCATCATCAGATAGAGCAAAAGAAAAATGCTTTATTGATGTTGAGCTTTGGGGAAAACAAGCAGATATTGCAAAGCAGTATCTTAGTAAAGGCAGGAGTATCCTTCTTACTGGAGAACTAAAGTTTTCTAGTTGGGAGCATGACGGAAAGAAATATTCTAAGAACTTCATTAGAGGCAACGAGTTCACCTTCCTTCCGACTGGAGGGAAAAAAGAAGATTCAGAAAATTCTAACCAAGAAAACTCCCAAAGTAAGAGTAATTCTTCAAGCGAAGAAATTCCTTTTTAATTTATGAAAATTCTATTGGAGGCTCCATTAAACAGCTTAAGCTTTGGAAATGTAACACTTAACTTTATTAAAGAGTTACACAAAAAGGGTCATGATTTTGGTATCTGGCCAGTCAATAACGATATTGATTTGTCAGCTTATGATATAACACCCGATCTAAAATTAAGAATCGAAGAAGCTATAAATGAGCGTTACAGCTTTTTATCTTCTGATGTTCCATCTTTAAAGATTTGGCATATTAATGGAGCCGAAAATAGAAAAAATGAAAAGCAATACCTTTATACTTTTTATGAATGTAGTGAACCTACAGAAGAAGAAAAGGTTACTGTAGAAGCCCAAACACAAACTATTTTTAGTTCTTCTTATTCAGCTAATCAATTTAACAAGCCATTTGTACCACTTGGTTTTGATTCTGATTTTAACGTAACTAATAAGAATTATCTTAATAACGTTACTCATTTTGGTTTAATGGGTAAGCTAGAAAAAAGAAAACATACAGTTAAAATAATCAACACTTGGGCAAAAAAATACGGAAACAACCCCAAATACCAATTGTCTTGCTTGATCAATAATGCTTTCTTGGAAAAAGAAGAAATGTTAAATACTATTAATTTAGCATTAGAAGGAGAAAGATATAACAATATAAACTTTATACCTTTTCTTAAAACCAATAAAGAGGTTAACGAGTTTTTAAATGCTATAGACATCGATTTGACTGGACTTTCTGGAGGAGAAGGTTGGAATCTACCAGCTTTTAATTCAACATGTTTAGGCAAGTGGAGCATTGTCCTTAACTCAACATCTCATAAAGATTGGGCTAATTCACAAAATTCAATCCTTGTAGAACCTGAAGGTAGGTTTGATTGTTATGATAATAAATTTTTCCAAAAAGGCTCAAAATTTAATCAGGGACAATTCTTTGACTTTAATGTAGAAGAAGTTATTTCAGCTATGGAATTAGCAGAAAGCAAAGTAGGAAATATTAATACAGAAGGTTTAAAATTAGCTGAGAAATTCACATACTCTAAGACGGTTGATAGTATTTTGTCACATATTTCTTAGCTTTATATATTCTGTGTAATAAATATTATGCCAATCTACATTTACAAGCATCCAGCCAAAGAAGAATACACGGAAGTATTGCAGACAATGAGCGAGGATCACATATACTTTGATCCTGATGGGCTTGAATGGAAAAGAGTGTTCACTGTCCCACATGCATCAATAGACTCTCAAATAGATCCAAGCAATAAGAGGCAGTTCTTAGACGTTACAGAATCAAAAAAAGGTTCCGTAGGAGATATGATGGATTTTAGTAGGGAATTAAGTGAAAGAAGGACAGATTCAAACGGAGGCATAGACCCTATAAAAGAAAAATATTTCTCCGATTACTCAAAGAAAAGAAATGGAGCTAAACATTTTGACCAAATAAGGCAAAAGGGACATGATGGAAAACATGTCAAAATGGATTTTAGTGAGTAGATCAACTGATCTTTAAATTACTTACATCACCCTCCTCCTGATGCATACTTTAAAAACCATTCTTTAAGAGCTTCAGACATAGTTGTAGCAAAAACAACTTTGTTTTCTTCTTTTGTTATTAAATAAGCTACGCAAAGACCATCGTCTATTTTTTTTACGTTAGGTTTATTGTTCATTTTAATTTCCATCTGTAGAAGGATAAAGCCTCCAAGGTAATACTGTCAAACCCTGGAATGTTGGACCGTAATTTCCTGTGTATTCATCTGTTACGTATAAATTGCCAGTAGGGCCATTTAAAAAAGCATTAGCTCCTATGTTGGGAGAATCAATATCAAGAAAAACATTCCTTATTTTTGAGCAGTTTTCATAAGCAGAAGCACCTATTGACATGTTTAATTCAAAATAATTAGCAAAAATAATGTCTCCAGTTATATTAGAACAACCTTTAAATGCATTATCTCCTATTTTAGATAAAGATGGGATATCTTCATAACTAAGTATTTGAGATATACCGCTACAGTTTCTGAACGCTGCGTTATCTATTACTTCTAAACTAGGACCAAGAGCTAAAAAAGGTCCAACTTGAGAACAACCATCAAAAGCTTGATTTGCTATTCCAGTGGTGCCAAAACCAAAGGCTAATGATCCAGATAAATTATCTAAACCAGCAAAAGCTCTGGTGCCAATAGAAATCAGACCTTCAGAAAGCAAACGTAATTGTCCTGAAAATCCAGAACATTCATAAAAAGATTCTTTTCCTATTCTTTGGATGTTTGGTGGTAAAGTTAGTCCTCCATTAAAACCAGTACATCTTGAAAAACTATAATCATCTAAATATAGTAGGGTTCCTGGTAGTTCTAGCTTTCCAGTAAAATTATAATCATAGAATCCAGAAACACCAACCCCAGTAACTCCTTCTTTAAAAGATAGAGTGCTTTGGCTGTCAAAGTTATATGTTTTATAGAATTCAAAAGAACTTTTTTGCACCGAAGACGAAGGACAGGAAGCTAATACAAGGCCAGTAAAATAAGATTGGTCAAATACATTTATCCCGACATCTGTAGATGGGCTCATTTGCAAAAACCCACTAAAAGGACTATCTTGAAAAGCTGAATTTTCGATCTTTTGGACAGAACAACCTATTTTAGCGCTTCCCGATAATCCAGTACAACCTTTAAACGCAGCAAAACCAATGCCAGTGACTGAATTAGGAATGTTAATAGATCCTGTTAAGTTATATCCAGAAAAAGCATATTCATGCAAACCCGAAGCATTATTATTAATTATTAAGTTTAGATTAATATCTTTAAACTCTTCATAGAATCCAGACTTAATCTCTGTTAATGATGAAGCTGTAAATAATCTTCCACCTTCAATATTTATTCCTGAAAAATTTGTTCCATAAAAAACATTTCTTCCTATTGATGTTCCGTCTTCTATATTCAATAACCCTGAAAGGCCAGAACAACCAGAAAATGCGAAGTTTCCTATTTTATTTAAATTGTCGCTAAATGTCAATCCTCCAGTTAAAGGCCAATTATCAAAAGATCTTGAATTTATGTTTTTAACGCTTTCAGGGAAACTAACAGAACTAGAGTTGCTATTTGATAAATAGTAGTCAAATTCATTGTTGCTTATGTTTTTAACCCCTTGAGACACTTTAAGGTTTGTAAAATCACATCCAGTAAAAGCTAATGGATGTATCAAACCGCTTCCAGATTGAGGCTCTAAACCTCCCTCCCATATTGCTGGGAAAGTTGTTAAAGTTTTTGCGTTTGAACAATTTCTAAAAGCTCCGCTTTCTATAGCGGAATCTCCAGAACCATAAATGAATTGAGCTCTTGATAAAGATATTTCTGAGAAACCACTACAATCATCAAATGCTAAACTTCTTATGCCAGTTAAGGATGTAGGTAAATCTAATTTACCAGTAAATTGCATTCCTGCAAAAGATCTTTTGTTAATTTGTTCGACCTTTGAAGGAGCTTTGAATGTTAAAATACTTTGCTCTGCATAATTAGAAGTTGTTTTTGTGTGTATATCTAACCCGTACCAACCGTATCCGAAATAACTAGTATTTGCATTCCGACCTGTAACAGAGTAAATAACATTTGGAACTTCTAAGTTTTTAAAATCGTTGTTTTTAAAAGAGTCAGGACTATTAATAAATCTACTGGACTGACCATCCCTGCTTAAATATTGATATGAAGGCGGAACAGTTAATTTCCCATCAAAAGCATTTAAATCAAAAGCTAGATTAGAAATGGTTGAAATCCCTGTAGAGTTTAATTCTAGATCTCCAGTTAAATTACAAAATCGAAACCCCTGACTCCCTACTGACTGCAGATTTTTGCTAAAAAATATTTTTTTCTGTTGTAAACTAGCGCCTCCAAATACACTTGTCGAAGCAGTCTTTAATTTAGGAAAGTGAAAATCATTTTGAATATCGTAACCTTTAATAAAACCACCTCTGAATGCAAGAGATCCAAGATTTTCCAGGTTGTTATCGACAGGAAAAGTAAATTTCCCTTTTGGTGATTTATCTTGGTTATAATCCATTCCAAAAGCACTACTCCCAATGCTGCGTACACTCGCTGGTAGATAAAAGTCTCCAGTCATATAAGATAGATAGAACCTCGAGGTTATACTTGAGGTCGCGTAAAAAGCCAGATCCTCTATAGTTACAAGACCTTCATTAAGTTTTAAAGTATGAATTCCTGTTGTCGGGCTGGCATTACTTGTAGATCTGAAAGACTGGTTAAAAGCATAAGGTTCTATACCAGTTATATTGGATGGTATTTCTAAAACTCCAGTTATGTAGTTATTAGCAAATCCATAAGTTGGGATTATTTGTAAACCAGTTCCAATTTCTAGGCTTCTAATATTATTATCTCTAAACCCACTTCCCCCCATAAATACTAATGAATCTGGTATTTTAAGTTCTCCAGTTATAGCCCATCTATAACATGATGCATTAGCTACATTTTTAACGCCCTCTTCTATATTTACATATGGGAACGGCTTAGTAGTTTGTGATAGGCGTCTTCTAAACCATTGATAGTCATTTGTTCCATCAAAAGTTAACGTACAAGATTTTACTGTTAAACCAGTCAAACTAGAAGGGGGGAAAGAAGAATTTACTCCAGTATCAGCTATAACTCCGCTACCAGCAGACACCTTAGTAAAATTACAACCAGTAAAAGCTAAAGGGCCTATTTCAAGATCTCCGCAATTAAGTTCTATTTCTTCATCAAATGAAGAACACCCATTGAAAGCATTGTCTCCTATAACACTAACTGACTCTGGAATTATCAACTTCCCCGTTAAACTAGAGCAATTCTGGAATGTGTTTTTTCCTATTCCTAGCAAACCGCTTTGAAAATTTAAATTTTTAAATCCAGTTGAATTATAAAAAGCAAAATCACCAACCCCAGTTATTTGTTGCCCTATGTTTATAGAACCTGTCAAGCTACTGCAATTATAAAATGTTTTTTCTTTTATTACGTCTATTGAATTACTTATAGAAAGTTGGCCGTCAAACCCATCACAATCCTGAAAAACACCAACCCCTAAACCAGTTATTTTAGACGTAATGTTTAAATCTCCTTCGAAGCTGTTGCATCCAGAAAAAGCATGATTACCAATTAAGCTAACGTTGTTTAAGTTTAAATTACCAGTAAAACTATAACCATCAAAAGCGTTATCTGCTATGGTTTTAGTATCATCGCCTAAAGTTAAAGACGCAAATGAAGTTTTAAAAGCGTCAAATTGATTGTCATTTATTGTTTTTACTTTGCTTATGATTATATTTTTAAAATTATTATTACCAAAAGCATTTGTAGCAATAGTCTTATCTCCAATAATTTGTATTGAAGAGTCAAATCCAGAGCAATCAAAAAAAGCAGCGTCTTCTATTTCTTTTATGTAATCTGGAAATATAAGATCTCCAGAAAAACCAGCACAACCAGAGAAAACACCTGATTGTAATTTAGATAAACTTGTGCTAAATTTTAAACCAGTTCCTAAACTTTCACAACCAGCAAAAGAATAGCTTCCTAAACCAGTTATGCTATTAGGCAGTATTAAATTTCCAGTTATATTAGAGCATTCGTAAAAAGCTTTATTATCAATAATGCTAACTTCTTCATCAAAGAAAATAAAACCATTTATACCAGAGTTATTATTAAAAGCAGACTTGCCTATTCTGTTTAAGAAAACAGGAAAAACTAAAGATCCAGTGAATTGATAATTGTCGAATGCGTTATCATTTATGCCGCTAAGATAAGGTGACATAGTTAACAACAGCTTTGAATCAGAAAAATAATCATAACCACCGTCATCTACATAATCAATGAGGTCGTCAAATATTAATTCATTAAATTGACAACCAGAAAAAGCGTTTAAACCAATACTTGTTATTGTACTGTCTGATATTTTTATAGATTTCTTAAAATTAGAACAATTACCAAAAGCTTCTTGTCCTATATTTAAAACATTTCTTGGGATTTCGAGATCTCCATTTAAGCCAGTGCAATTAAAAAAAGCTTCTCTAGCTATTCCAGATATAGACTCACCAATATAAAGACCACCATCGAATCCAGAACAATTATAAAAAGTTTCTGTTTTTACATCTTTAAGTAGATCATGTAGATAAAGATCTCCTTTAAAACCTGCACAATCTTTAAAAGCTGACCTAGATATATTTTCTGTAAAGTCTGGAATTCTTAAAGCTCCAGTTATATTGGAGCAACCAGAAAAAGCTTCTCTACCTATTGAGTTTGCTAAGGTTCCTATTCTTAATCTTGCAGCGTTTAAGTCACCGCTACTCCAATAAGAAGGTATATTTGCTTCGGTTGATCTTAACACTGCTCCATTAGAATCGTATACAGTAGAATCGAAAAATGGCGTAGTCCAAAAGTTAAAATCTTTCTTGTTGTTTATCGGAAATGAAAACGAAGATGAATATGTCATACTTTCGTTTTCTTTCATCGAATAAGAAAAACTCTCTAATTGTAAGTTTGGAAACCTCAATATTGAAGCATAGTCAGATTCTAAATTCTCAGCTACTAAAGAGAAAGAATAGCGATCTTCGTCAGCCAGTAAACCAGATATAAATCCAGTTTGGTATTTTGATACGTTCGACTCAATATTTAAAGTGCCCTCTAAAGGAAATTTTATTTTTCTATCACGAATGTAGTCAGAACCTAAGCCTTCTAAGTTTACCCTGTTTATAGGTATAGTCATAGACATGCTTGTCACCCTATGGTCAGCACCATAAAGATCTTGGCCACCAATTTGGATATTAGCCAACACCAAACTCAAACCGCAACTAGTAGCGTGGATATCTGGCTTTGTGAAGTCTAAATATCTTTCAGAAGCTTCGTCATAACCAGAAAGTTTTGTGCCAGATACTAGCAGTCTACCAACTCCATTGTCATTTCCAGATATTAGATTTATAGCTGGAGACTTTATATTACCAGTATAAATATCGCCCTGCATATTAGAGCATTTATAACTTGTTCTTACTTTTGGTATAGAACCTATCTCGAACGACAAGTTATAAGAGTTTAAGTATGAGTTCCCAAATGAAAATATTTCTCCGCTATTAGGATTCTGTAAAGCATTAGAGTCAAAATAATCTATAGCATCAGACCCTTCATCTGGATGGTTATAGAAATAAAAATTATAAGACTTGTCTAATAATTGCTCTAAAAAACCAGTTGGCTTATAGTTTACACCAGTAACTATACCCAAGCCCATTAAGTTTTCATTAGGCATAAATGGATTATATAGATAATCTATAGTAAGATCTATTTCTGGGTGTTTGTTGATGCTATTAAGTTGAAAATCTTTTGATCCAACAGCTCCAGCCTTTTCTCTTTGCATGGATACAGAAAAAGACGAGTTAGTAACCCCGCCAAACAAAACTCCAGACTCATCGTAATCTTTGAACGATGGAGACTCTCCTATTATTACTAAACTATTATTACTATTTAATCTTATTCTAGACATTTTTACCAGGGATTAGTATCTTCTTCAAAGCCTCCATTATCATATCCTCCAAAAAACTCTAGAGCCACGTTCTGTATTGTAGTTGGTATTTCTCCACCAACAGGAACTTCTCTTGGAATAACACCAAGAGGGTCCTCTTTAAACACAACCTGTAAATCATGACTTTCTGGGCTTTTCCAAACATGATTCCAAGACTGACATATATAAACTTTCGGTCTATTATAAACAGTGGGTATATGATGTCTAAATCTTCTATAGCCACCTTTTAATTCTAAAAAATGAAGCATTGTTTTCAACTGCTTTTTAGATATAGATGTAAAATTATAACTGATTGGAACTAGAGATATATTTTTAGAATCCTTTATTCTTTGTCCGTATGTTCCATCAAATCTACTGACTGAGAATTGCACCTGGTTTGTTGTCCCTACATCAGGTTGCCAATAAAAAGATTGACTCCAAGCTGTGTTTATGCCTGTTGGAGAGTTTTCAGAAACGGAAGAATGTTCACCTGTGCAATAATAAAAGTTGTTCCATTTTTCTTCTGAGTTATCAAAATAAACAATGTCATCTAGTTCGTAATCTAAATCTTCAGACCATTCTTTAAATTTATATTCTGTAAAATTAGTATTTTTCCAATTTAAAAGGTTTGGAGCTTCATCTACAGAAACAGTAGTGTTGACTCTATAACTGTTTTCTGATAAATGGCTTATTGAATAACCATCACAATAACCACTTAGGTCTTTATAAATTAAATTGTCAGTTTTAAATACGAAGCTATTTTGCCCACTTAAAGCCTCTAAGTCGTTTGCTATTTTTTGAGCGCCTTCTTGATTAACATCATAAGAAACAGAGAAATCTACAACCAAACTATTAACACTTGCAGGGATAAGTGTAAAGTAGTTATCACTAAGCTTTAAATTTTCATTTTTAGTGGAGAAGCTAGCTTGCAAACCATAACTGGGACAAAAACCAGTAAGATCTACATAGTCTATATCTTTGAAATTCCTTGTCCTGTCGTAATAATACTCTTCCATTACCCGTGTCCTACGTAATTAAGATCAAGTTTTAAACTTCCGTCTTGAGAAATCCTCAAGGTTTCATTTATCAAACTTGCGTTTGGTATGTTTACACTTTGTAGTTCTTTTCCGTCTCTACCATTAACAATTATAGATAAGTTTTTATTTTCCTTTAATTCTAAAAAATTATAAGAATTTTGTAAAAAAGCATCATCAACGTCTATAGAAGCATTAGCTGTGTAAAATATTGGGGCTATTGTTTCTACAGCAAAGGGGTCTTTTTGACCTATTCCATAGATTGGTTTTCTGTTTATATTTATAGCGTAGTTAAACCCCACAACTCTATTTGTTGTTGAATTATCACATGTTATAGCTATAGATCCTTGGCTTGGAATATCTATTTTTGGATGTCTTCTTACAGTTCTTTTTCCACCTGCATCAACACCGCTTTTCATTTCATCTGTTATTATAAAATTAGAAGCAGATTTTGGAACAGCTCCGACTGCACAACTTAAAGAATAATTATTTAGGTAACCTTTTTCAAATCCATAATAAGAATCATTATAAAAAAGACTTGCAGCTATCGGTTCAGATCCAGTATAATTTAAGACTGGGTCGTTATATATTAAATTTCTATTTAAAGTTAAGCCTTGTTGTATAGGCCCACTGTTTACTGAGAAACCTCTTCTGCTGCCAAGTATATTCTTTACATCTGATGAAGATTTATAAGAAAACTCTAAAGAATTTATACCAGACAGTTCATAATTATCTGTGAAAAGCCTAGCTTCGTGATTAAATATTCCGTTAAACATTATACTCCTCTTCTAAGTGTTCCTCCAAGTCTCTTCTCTTCATTTATAACCTTAAGAACCTGATCTCTTATAAGTTTTGCAATTTTAATGTTGTCATCTTCTTCTTGAGATCCAGTACTTTTTTCTTCGCTATTAGAACCATCACTATTCACCGTTATGGTTATCGCCCCAGTTGATTCTTTAGTAGCTTTTATTAACTCGTCTAATCTATCTATAACTTCTTCTTGGTTTTCTGGTTCTACTGAAGAAGAATCTCCAGCGTTAAGTTTTTCTAAGGAAGATTGACCTAATCGACTTGCCGCAGAACTATTTACCACAAACTCTCCACCAGAAAGCATTGTTGGCACTGTATCAATTCCAGGAGCATCTTGAACTCTTCCTCCAGTAGCAAACCCTTTAGGAGGAAGAAGTCCTCCATTTCCCGATGCCGCAAGACTAAAGAAGTAATCCTGAATCTTTTGGTATAAACTTTTTTCTATGTCTGAGTTCCTAGAAGGCAAAGTAGATTCAAGAGCTGCGCCTTCACCATAAACAGGGCTTGAAACTTTACCTGCGCTATATTTTCTTATTGAGTTATCGCTTGAAGCTTTTAAAGCATCTATACTAAGCTGGTCAACTTGAGAGGCTTTTATCGAAGACAATATAGCTTGATTTCTGCTTGTTGATAAAGTTTTATCTCCAGATATTTGAGATCCTCTTCCGTCTATAATAGCTTGTACAGCTGGGTTTTTGGCAGTAAATCCATATTTTCCAGAATTTGATGTAAACTCTCCAGATTTGAAAAAGTCTATAGCAGCTGGAGATGTTGAATTTTTTAAGAAATAATTACCTAACCCCTGCTGATTAACAGTCCCTCTATTATTAAAAAAGTTTGTTAAGCCTCCGTATGTTTGTTCTCCACCGCCATTTAAAGTTCCTCCACCAAAAGCTCCTCTTACTCCAGTCCAAAATTTACTACCTGCAGATAGTGTTTCCCCAGAGGCAGCTGCTTGTTGTGTAGCTCCTGATATTGCATTCTGAGCACCTGTTGCTGCAACATTTACACCATAGCTAATTACTGCACTTGCTACTGTGGATATTATAGCTTTTTTGAATTCTTCTTTTGCTCTTTTATTTTCTGCATCTATCTGAGCTCTTAAATCGTCATCTCTAATAGCTAAATCAAAAGCTTGTCTTTTTGCGTCTTGAGTAGCTAGTTGAATAGGAGTTCCTGCTTTTCTTCCAAAGTTTGTTAACCTAAGGCTTTCTGGTTCAAGATCAATAAATGCTGCATTACTTTTTTGATCGCCGCCAATAAAATCAGTAGCTCCATTTGTAAACCCTTGAGTCGCAAAGTTCCTCAAAGCTTCCGCTCCGCTTATTTTTCCAGATCCTCTTAATCCTGGAGCGAAATAATTTCCAGTTCCTGTTTGAGTTGGTATTTTATCACGATCAACAATACCACCTTCAGCAAATTGACCGATGTTTCCACTGTTTATATCATCAAGAAGTTTCGTGCCGTATTTTTCAACAGACTTTTTCTTAACGACATACTCTCCAGACATTAACAAAGCTGGAACATCGTCCTTGCTTCCAGAACCTCCGCTCACCGAACCTCCAGAGCTATACCCACCTGCACTGAAAGCATTTACGAAAGCATTTCCTTGGCCTCCTCCTCCTCCTATAATATTGGCTATTCCACCAATTGCATTCTTTAAATTTGTTCTTGTAAGCTCTTTCAAGAAGCTTGTGGCAGCATCTCTTAATGTTTCTTTTAAATCTTTTCCTTCTACAATGGCCGCTTCTATTCCATTTACAATTGCATCTGTAAAATCAACAGCTCCTTTTACTAGCGTATTATTAATATTTTGTACAGCTTCTGGTCCGTCTACAGAAAGTTCATCTAAGATTCTTTCTGTAACTTTTTCTGGTTTATTCTTCTGAGCTGCGATTTGTTTTCTCAACTCTTGCAACTCATCTCGACCTTCCTTAGTTAAAGTCCCCTTACTTTCTTGTTCTGTAAGAGCTTTCGACTTTTGCAACAAATCAAATATTAATAGTCTATCATCGTATTCTCTTTGAAGCTTTCTTCTTTGAGCCGTGCTTGTTGACTCTATTAAGTCTAATTCAAGTTGATAGTAAGCTCCTAACCTTTGTTGATCAAGCTGTGTTTGTATATCAACATCACTAAGCCCCTCGTTTCTTCTTGTGATATCTTCTGTCTCGGCCGCTCCAGAAAATTCGGTCCTAGGTTGTATTGGGGTTTGGGTTTCAGAACCGAAACCAAAGAAGCTTTTTATTTTATTGAAAGCTTTTTTAATAAAGTCTAAGATACCAGAGAAACTTTTTAATGATTCTATTACTGTATTGGTTTCTGTATTTTGGTTTCGTTGAGCTTCTAATGCTGTTCTCTGGGTCTCTAGTTTTTCTTTTTCTACTTTTGCTGCTTTTTTCTGATCGTCTGTAGATTCAGTATCATTTATAACAGAATCTAATTGAGTTATTCTTGTGGTTAAGTTTTCAGAAGCTACATTCAAGCGAGAAAAACCGTCAACAACGCCGCTTACAAAAGAACCTATACTACTAAATTGTCTAGACGACTGTGTTATAGGGTCTTGTCTATCAGGGCTTGAGATTCCCGCTTGTGTATTCTGAGGATTAGCGTTAGGTCCGAATGTAGAAAGAATCTGTTTTGTTTTTTCCAACTCTATTCTTAATTTTTCTTGAAGTACGATTTCTTCCTGCCTAAGCTTGTTTAATAACTTTAATCTTTCCCCTTTTTCTGATTCTGCCCCAATAATATCTACGCCATCACCAGCATTTGGGTTTGCCCTAAACACTTCGCCGCTTCTTAAGTTTGTTTCCGCAGGAGTTGGGAAATCTCCAAGCCTTCCAGCATCAAAATTATTTCTAAAATTGGAAGCACTGCTATCTTCTGTCACTGATTCAATAGCCGAGCTAAAACCCTGCACTGCTACCGCTGACTGAGCTAGCCTTTGACTTAAATCTGCTAAATCTTTTTTAGCTTTAACTTCATTGCCTCCTTCAGCCAAGAAAAGTTTTTGTCTTGCTTCTTCAATAGTAATAGTCCCAGCTATAGCTTTTTTATATAATTCTACAGTAGCGTTTAACGCTTCAAACTCTTTTGCATTTTCTGATATTTTTTTATTTATAGATTCTAAATCTATAGTTCTTGTAGTAGCGCCAAACTGAGAATTATCAACTTTTCGGCTTGAAATCTTATTTCTTTCTTTTATCAAGTCAAGCCCTCGTCCTCTAATTTTTTCTAATTCTAGTGCTGGAGTTTGAGCTTCTTGTTTTAAAAGTTTTCTTTTTTCTTTTTCTTCTGGGCTATTCTCTTTAGCTTCTGTTTCTGCTTTCTTAAGATACTCAAGTAATTTATTTATAGCCGTACTAAATGTAGAGGCGTTATTTGTTTGTTGGTTTAGTATTTCTCTATTCTTGTTTTCGGTATCTTCAAGGAATTTTTGCCTAGCTGCAGTTTGCTTAGTTAATTCATTATTAAGCAATTCAGACAAAGCTTGTATTTCCCCTGGTCCTTGTCTTACTTGACCATCTGCATCAGGACGAGTGAGATTGTTGATGGCCTCTCTTATTCCTTTTTCGTTTAATATCCCAGTATCTCTAGCTGTTTGTAAAAAATCTTTTTGTATTTTTTCTAAACGGTCAAATCTTTTTATATTTATATTGTTTTCTTCTTTTCTTCTTGCGTTTGTTGACTTAACGACATCCAAAACAGAAGGGGCTTGCCCTCCTCCAAAAATCCTAGATGTGGATTTTTCGCTTCTGTCTATAGCTATGTTTGAAGCTTCTAACCTTGATTTGGTTATTTGGTTTTGTGTGTTAAGGCTTTGTTGAAGTATTCTTTCTTCTTCTTTGATTATATCTACCCTGTCTTTATATACAGCATTCTGAGCTTGAGCGACTTCTTCGGCAGCTCTTTGAATTTGCAATGTTTTTTGTTGCTGCTCTATTTGAGCTTTTAAATTATCAACAATTTCTTTTGATAATGTTTCTTGTCCAGTAAATGCAAGTAGAGCGGCTTCTAAAGGTTTAGCAAAATCATCAGAAAATCCAGTCTCCGAAAGATCTAGTTTGGCAATTTCGTCTATAGTAGCCTTAATAACAAGAAACCTATCCTGACCTATCTTCTTATCTTGATCACCCTCTAATAACTCTTTTACTTTTTTATTATCAAGTATAGTTTTTGAAATTAAAGCGTTTATTTCTTGAGCGCCTTCTCTTTGAGCTTTTATAGACCTTAATTGCAAATCAAGTTCTAGCTGTTTGTTTTTAGATGTGTTTAAAGATATTTTTTGTAACTCTAGTTCAGCTTCTTTTCTTGTTTTTACGCTAGATATTATTTTGCTTTCAGCCAAAGCACCTTTGATCTGGATATTGAGTATTTCGGCTCTAAGCTTTACAATATCTTCTAGTTCTTCTTTTTCTGCTTTGACTATATCAAAAACTTGCTTGCTTAAATCTCTTTGCTGTTTAACAAGCTCTTTTATCTTCTTGTCGTCACCAGTAAGCTGGGCTTTAAGTAGGTCAGCGCTAGCAGCTTCTAGCTTCTTTATTTCTTCTGAAGCAACGCCACCTTTTACTAAATCGACAAGTTCTTTTACTTGAGATGCATCTGTTAAATCTGCTGAAGTAAGTTTAACATCATCAACTAAGTTGAGAATACCTCTTGTAAAGTTTTCTTGGCTTGTCTCTACAAGACTTTTTATAGCACCATCATCTATATCTAAGTTTGATGTATTTATGCCAGATATATCTAGAGCTCCAGAACCTCTTTGCGCTTTTCTAAATAGCTCTGCTCTAAGCTTTTCAGGGTCTTCTATGTTTTTTAGTTTCGGGTCTTTTAACTCAGCTTCTCTTCTGCTTACTTGAGTTAAAATTTGAGTACCAGTTTGGGCAAAAGTGTTTTGGCCACCTTGGCCTTTAAGTAGATTTTGGTCTAAACTGTCGCCAAACTTTTCTAAGCTTTTAGCGGCTTTTTCAGCTGGGCTATCAATGACCCCAAGTTTTTCTAGAAGTTTTGTGCCTAATTTAGTAAAAAATCCTCCTAAATCAAAACCAAATAATTTAAGCGCCGAGTTGACCGCTTGAAAGCCAACTACAAGAGGCCCTATAAGAGGAACAAGTCTAGAAAACAAACCTACTGTTTTTCCTACAAAAGGTCCAGCTTTACCAATTAAGGAAAAAACTTTTGCAATTCCTTTTGAAGATGTTTTTGTAAAAGCATCTGCACCCGATCCTCTTCTTAATGAAGCTGCAGCGCCTTTTCTTCCAAATAGTTCTACGGTTTTCCCAAAGCTTTTTCCCTGTTCATTTCCAAACCTTTTGATAAAATCTGTGCTTGATTCTCCCTTTTCTTTACCTAGAGATTTTTGATCTAACCCTAGAGACTGTATTCCTTGAATGAGAAGAACAGTTCTTGCCGCACCAGCTCCAGCTTCAGCGAGTTGTTTACCAGCGCCTTCAGCAGTTTCGGCGAAAGCTTGAAGTGTGCTCGCTGTTGTGAATGCTGCACTGCCAAGAACTAAAAACGATTGTAAGCTTTTTTCTTGAGTTTTTTCTGCTGCACCTTCACCGCCTCTTTGAACTAAACGTTCTTTTGCTGCTGTTTTTAAAGATTCTTTATTGGCTTTCCCTCCAGCTTTACTAAGGTTTTTTATTTCTGGACTGCTTCCATTAAGATTTTTTACTAACTCATCTATTTTTTCGTTAGCTTCTTTTTGGGTTATTACTTTATCTTTAGTATCTTTTACTATAACATCTAAAGACTTATTGAAATCTCCCAGTGTTCCTTTTAAGGAATCAAGTTCTTTTTGTATTCCTTGAGCTTCAATACCCCCACCTTGACCTCTTGATTCCAGTGTTGATTGAGCTTGAATTAATTCTAATGGATTTCTGGTTCCAGTTTTAGCTGCAAAATTTGGTATGTAACCTAAAGATGCGTTTCTTGGTATTCTCCCAGTAGGTTCATCTCTGGTATTGGTTACAGCAAGGCCATTTGGGTTTTTGCTGTTTCTTAATTTGCCGTTTTGATTTATTCTTATCTGGTTAACAGGAACTCCTGCTTGCTGCTCTCTTTCGATAGCTTCATCAATAGGACTTTTTCTGTTTGCAAAATTGGGGATATATCCTCCAGCAGAACTTTTCTTAGTCTTTTTTTGATCAGGATTTAATATATTTTTCCTAACAAAAGATAAGGCTTTAGTTTTTGTATCTTCATCATTAAATACTTTTTTAGCAACATCTCTTACTTGCTTGCTTCCTTTGAAGTTTGTTTCCCCACCCCTCTTGCTTTCTCCTTTTAGGGCTTTGATTCCAAAGATATCCTGTATTGCCTCTGAATTTTGAAAGTCAAACGGTCTGCCTTGTTCTGATTGGTCAAAAACTTTAGAAATATCAGAGAAGCTATTCAAAGCCACCTTACTTGCAGCTTCAAAAAGATTTCCTTCTGTTGCGGATGGAAGTATTTGTTTTCCTTTTAATTCTTTCTGTAATGCTTGGCTAAACTGGCCGCCGCTTGCTGGATCAAAAAATCCCCCATATAAATCGCCAGCTAAATTAACTATACCTTCAGCAAAGAATGAGTTTATTCCTTTAGTTAAACCTTCGATATCTTGACCTCCAGGAGTATTTGTAGCATAAAGATTTGTTAGGTTTATTTTTTTCTTCAACTGCTCTTCGCTCAGTGTCTTGTCGTCCTTAAACTGACTTATGTCTGCAAGTTTTATAGGAGGGGTATCAAAATCAGCAACATTTCTAGGTCCTTCGAATCTTGGTGATATTAAAGCAATTCCACCGAGTTTTTTGGTGTCTATAGAATATGTTTTTGCACTATCAAATTCAGCCTTTCCGCTTTTGCTGGCAGCATTAGCATTTCTTGCGACTTTGAATTTGCCTGTAGTTTGGTTAAATAACTGAGAGGTGTTAAATTCTTTTGTGTTTGTGCCGTCGTTAAATTCATAAGCTCGTCGACCTGGAATCTTTTTTACAAACGTGCTCTTTTCAAACTCTTCTAAGTTTGTTGCTCCTGTTTTCGCTATTGCTTGAGCAACGCCGAATCCACCAGCATAGTTGGGTATATAACCTCTAGCTGCATTTAATTGTTTTGCGCCTTCTGGAACACCAAATTTTTCAACCATATCGCGGTTGAATATTGCGTCTCCTCCTCCAGCATAATCACGAACAATATACTCGCTATCGTTAGCGACCATTGTTCCAGTTTTACCTGCTCCAAATTTAAAATCGTCTATTATTACCGTCTTTGCGGAATTAGGAGCTTTTCCTACTCCCTTTGATATATCTGACTTCTCTTTATTTATTGGAAGGAATCCATCTGCAGCGTTGGCTACATAACCACCAGCACCAGTAGCGCCAGTAGATACTGTTTTTGTTTGAGCATTTCTAAAGGATTTGGTATTGCCTAAGACGGTCTTAGATATATTAGTTGATATTTTATTTACCTTCTCAAGACTAGCAAGCTGCTCTTTAACAGCTAGAGTAATAAGTTCCGCTTGTTTAAGTCTTTTCTCTTCAGAAGTTAAAGAAGAATTCTCTATTTTAAGTATAGCATTTCTAATATCTTTATCTTGAAGTAACGTAGATACTATATTTTTTTGAGTGTTTTCTAATTCTTTGGCAAATTTATTAAGACCAAGAAATGTTTTAAAAGAGTCTATTCCAAATGAAGCTAATTTTTTGCTTAAGACAAAAATAACAGCAACAACTGCCGCAAGGCCAATTTTTATAGCCGAATCAGCAAACCCTTTAAACAATGAAGATGCAAGATCACTACCTGATATTCTTTCGCCTAATCCTCTTAGTGCATCTATAAAACCATTTAACCCAGAAAGTAACTCTTTAAATGGGTCTATTATACCAAGCTCTCCAAATTGACTGGCTAACTCTTCTATATTAACTTTTGTAAGATTTATTCCAGCGGCTAATGTTTGGTTTAAAATTATATTCTTTTTATATGCTTCGTCTGAAGCATTAGCGAATGATTCTGTAGCTGCAACAGCAACTGAAGACTGACTATTATAATCAGCTAGAGCAGCAAGCAAAGGTGCTATCTGGAAACCTCCACCAATTTTCTCAGTAATCGATCTTACTTCTACATCACTTAAACCATCTAATTGTTTAGCAAGACCAGCAATTAGCTGTGTCGCTGGTTTTATCTTTCCTTGTAAATCAGTAACTTCAACACCAACACTTCTTAACAATTCTAAGTTATCTGCTCGTCCAATACGAGTAAATATAGTTTTAAATGAGTTTCCGATGACAGCTCCACCACGGGCAGTTCTTTGCTGGACAGCAGTAATAATACCTCCAAGCTCATCGATGCTAACTCCAGCCTGTTCAGCTACAGAAGCTGAACGTTTAAATCCTTCAATAAGATCTCTCTCTGAAACGGCAAATTTGTTCGCGGCGTTACTTATTTTATTTAAAACATCACCCGTACTCAGACCAGCCTTAGAAAAACTGTTAACGGCAGCTGTTAATCCAGAAACGGCATCAGCAGCACTAAGACCAGAAAGTCTAGATAGTATTAAAGAATCGTTAAGCCTCTTTACTACATCTTCAGTTCCTAAACCCTGTCTTGAAAGTTCTAAAGCAGCATTAGATACTACATCAAAAGATTGCCCAGTTTCCTTAGCTATTTGGAATATAGATCCTTTAAGGCTATCTAATCCTTCTGCGTTAGTATTTAGGATCGAGTTTATTTTGGCTAGGTTAGCCTCTACTTCAATAGTAACATTAACTAGACCTTTAAAAGACTGAACCAATCCATTGATTATACCAACAGAAGCACCAAAGGCAAGAACTCGAGCATTTGAAGCTTCAATCGATTTAGTAAACTCATCTGCTTGACCAGTAATTCTTCCAAGAGGTTGAGATAGTGCATTTATATCTTTTGCACTAGAACCTAGATCAACTTTGAAGTTTCTCCCTGCTTTTTTAGCGACATCGCTAAACTGTCTTTCGAGTTGAGTTGCGTTCTGTAAAGACGCTTTTACTGATACATTAATCGATTCTGGCATAACCTTTTGTCCTTTAAAGGTATTACACGAAAATAGATATTATTGACCAGCCAATTTCATCATTTGTTCCATATCAAGTTTGCCTCCAGCCTTCTTTATTTCGTCAGATAAAGAAACTGTATTCACATCGCTCAGATCTTCTACGTCTTCTTTTGTTCCTCCAAATACAGTGGAACCAGCAGCATTTTCATTTATGAAAGGTTTGCCCTTTTTCCCTTTGGCGGCATTACTTTTGGACTCGGAGTAAGCAAGCAACTTCTCTGGATCATCTCTTATGTTATCAGGTATATCTTCTGTATACTGGAATATGCTTTGGAATATCCTACCAAATAAAATCAATTTTATTTGAAAAACAGAAAGATAAATTAAAGGTTTACCATAAAAGTCGCTTGGATTTTCACAATAAGATAAGTACATAGAGAAGAATGGCCTTAATGCAGCTTTTTGAATATTCTCTTCACTAAGCCTTTCATTTATTTCGTTTTGCATTTTTCTCAGAACAAGTAAATCGATATCACTCATAGAGTCAAACTCATCTTCTGAGAATGCGTGTGCCGTCAATTCTTTGTCTTTAAAAACAAAATACCTAATCATTTCTACGGCAGACATTGAGGTAGCATAATCCTCGGCCGTTTTTCCAACCAACTCTTTTCTTTTGGTAAGTAAGTTGTAATAGCTTTCGCTTTTTTCGTCTATGGTCTCTTGTATTTTAGTTTGACCAGACTTAAGGAAAGTTCCTTTTTTTGTTGATTTTAAATTTTCTATCTCAGTTTCGAGATTCTGAATGTTAAGATCGTCTTCATCGCTCCAAAGATCATCTTTTTTTAAGTCTTTTAATATTTCATCTTCCTTAGGCAACCCCTTGGAAATAGCGTTTTCTTTATATTTTTCATAGAAAACGTTTAGATATCTCTGATCTTTCACAGAGAAGTGTTTGAGGTATACGGTTGATCCTTTAAAATTGGATTCGGTATAACCATCAAACACTTCCCCTACAAGAGAGATGAAAAATTCTTCATTCACAGTTCGCCAGCCTCAGACTTTTTGACGATTTCTTCGAATTCTTCTTGTGACGAAGCTTGGTTAAAGAACCAAAAAGCTATAACTGTTGAAGCTTGTTTAATTAAATCAAGATAAAACTGATCCTCAGATTCTTCAAGATCATAATAGTAAGAAATTTTATCTTCAAACTCCTCACCTTTAAAATATTCTTCAAACTTGTCGCTGTCTTTATCGTAAATGTAAGTCAAATTCAAACAATACCAAAGCAAAACTTTATTTTGAGCTTTTACATCTGCTGTATGATCGAAAAGAGATTGAAAGTTGGATTCGAAATCAACGATTTCTTTCCTGTTTAAAGCCATCTCTCCTTTGATTTCCTCAAATCTTTCTTTTTGAGCTTTTGTTTTCTTCTTTACGGTATCCAGTCTGATGTATTCGTTTTGAAGATCTAAAGCTTCTTTGTAATACTTCGCGTAATCTGATGCGTCGTCCTCGCTAAACAAACCACCGCTGTCGCTATACTTTTTAGCAAGCATAGCTTTTGTAAGGATACCCTTCTTGATACACTTGCTCATCTCAACCGAATAGACAAGTTCAGCTTCTTCAAGCTCTCGTCTAGTTGGTCTTCTGATCTGTATCTCAATAGGCTCCTTTTCCTTTACTGTTTTTTTCGTGGTAGTTTCTTCGCCAGTCTTTTTGTTTTTCTTGGTTGACTCCACTACTTTTTCAACCTCTTTATCGAGGGTGAATTGATATAATTTTTTATTTTCCATATGCCTTATTTAAATTTAAACGAAACTTGGTAATTTTCAATTTCTTTTTCCATATTTCTTGCTGATTCATTGCCGAAATCCAATATTCTTTTCCTTATCCATGATAATTTATCTGGGGTAAAGTGATCGGCGGTTTTAATTATTGGGTGATATTTTTTTGGCACCTCATCGTAAAGTTTTTGATAATGAAAGTCATGATCATTTTTCATGTCTTCCACAAGCATTAACATAACTTTGAAGAGGCCAGAAATCTCCTTATATGATGTATTGTTGAGAATTTTTTTAGCATTCATACCTTTGTCCTGTATTATTATAACAAAAAAAGTGTAATTTTCAATATGGCAGGGTTTTTATCTTCATCTCAAATAACAGAAATCGAAAGTCTGTATAACAAATTGCACGAAACATTCGCGCAACAAATAACGGTTTATAAGAATGGAACAAGGGTTTTAATAGCCCACGACCCTAAGTATAACGCTGTTTATGGTAGGGACAATAGGGGAAAAAGAGATAGCGTTAAATACGAAAAGCTATCTAAATCTTTTGACGCTAGGATTTATTATGTAAAACTAGAAGAAGAAAAATTTAGTTACGAAAGTCAAAAAAGCCAAATAAAAGTCGACATGATTAAAGGCTCAGTCAAGATTTTTGTAAAAAAAGAAGGTTTCGATTTTCTTCAAGAAGCAAGAAGAGTCGAGCTAGACGGAAGAAAGTTTAGCATCCATACAGATGGAATGCCGTTTGGTTTAACTGGTAACCTTTTTTATACTTTTTACTTAACTCCTTTAGAAGAATCCGAAGAATAATGGTCAAAATTCCAAAGTCAATTCAAAAAGATATAGCTAAAAGATCTCTTAAAGCTAATAAAAAAGAGGTTAAGAAACCCTTTGATAAAAAATTCAATGAAATAAAAGAACAGATGATAGAAGAATTTCTGTCTAATCCTGTTACAGCTGAAATACTATCTGGGCCAACATCTAGCAACACAAGCGGAACTCTTGGGGGAGAAGCGAATCTTTTTTCTTTTATTGGGTTCTCCTCTGGGGATAAACCTATAGAGCCAATAGTGCAAATACTAAGATCAGCAACATACAAAGAAACAAAAGATGGTTATAAGATAACTATTCCTTCTGCTGAAGATATATTCGCAGTTACACCAATGCCCTGGGCTACAGGCAGAAGTTGGGCTAAAGGGGTAGAAACTGGTATTTCTGGGCTAGGTTATCTTTTAAACAAAAAAACTACAAAGAGTAGATCTGGAGCAGCGATACAAACAAGCAAAAAAGTAAGAAGCGGAGGTTTTAAAAACACACTTTATATATCTTCCTTAATAAAAAAATATAAAAAAAGATTTAAGAAAATATTATGATAGAACAGTATCACCATAAAGTAACCAACTCTTTTATGCTTTGGTTTGACAATTACCTCTTGGATAAAGGTAAAGCTTATACAAACTACACAGGTATAGCTCTCGATCATTACACCGATGATAGATTAGATCCTGCTTATGAAGCTTATGGAAGCCCATATAAACAATGGGTAATAGACTCTTCAATAACTGGAGCAATAATTCCTGATTATGTGACTGTAGGAAATACTCCATCTGGGCAATTCAACCCCTCTATTACTGGAAGAGAAGGGGTTGCTATCGATTTTGATAACGGAAGAGCATTAATGAAGGGTTCTAATGAAAACCTAAATGTAACATGTGATTTTTCAGTAAAAGATTTCAATCTATATTTTACCAACGAAACAGAAGAGGATCTTATTATAGAAAACGACTATGAGATAAATTCAAGGATTATACCTAGAGAACAGAAGCCTATAGCACCATACGATCAAGTTGTTCCAGCTGTATTTTTCAACACTACTTTTGCACAAAATAAAGGTTTTGCATTTGGAGGTATGGAAGAAACAACAACAAAAATAATAGCAACTGTTATGTCTGAAGATAGTTATATGCTAGATGGTGTACTTTCTATCTTTGCAGACTCTCATAATGAGAACATAGCTATAATTCCTATGGAAGACCATCCATTTAATGAGTTTAATGATTTAAAATCAGGCATTTACAACTATAAAAATCTGTCAAAAGAACATAACAAGTGTAATGGTATGTATGTTAATGGTGTTACTACATCAAAGCTTACAGATAGAGCTAGAAAATCATTATCAAACGATATTTTTGTCGGTTTTATAGATTTCGAGCTTCAACAGCATAGATTTAGGCATCAATAATTTCACAATACAAGAAAACAACTGTAAACATTTTAAATCATAATGCTATGGCACAATCACGAAATAGAGTAATTTATCAATCGGAAGCGCTTTTTGGAAGTAAGGAATATAATTCCATCTCGAAAAAAGATCACACGCAGCTTTTCCGCGTACAAAGCGCGAACTACGGGTTCACAATTAACCGTCAAGACGTAAACCAGTATGGAAACTTGGCAAGAATCGATTCTTTGATTCTTGAGCCACCTACTGTTAACTTTGATATTAGTTATTATCCCACAAACGGTTATAACGAAAGAGCCCTAGGCTTTTCTGTTACAAACACAACTAACCCAGCAGAAGCTCAGTTTTCTTCTGGAGCACTTGCTGGAGGAAGCGGTCAAAACTTTTACGTTTTAACTGTCGAAGATGGATTCGATGCAAACCTCGATAGGGCTAGCGGTTCTACAGAACACCAAATCGTAGGAATCGGAAACGCCTTCCTTACAGACTACACCCTCGATCTTGCAGTTGGATCTCTTCCTACTGCTACTGTTGCCTTCGAAGCTTCAAACATCATCTCTGACACTACTGTTACTGGTAATGACGCTTTGGGGACATTCGGTTATAGTGGTATTTCTAGTCCTGCTGTCGAGCCTGTCCAAGGAGTTCCTCTTAGCGATACAAACGCAGCTTTCGAAAATATTAAGATTCCTTATGCAACTGGAAACTCTTGGTCTGGAGATAACGGAGTTTATACTTCAGACGCAGAAGACAAACTTTCAGCTCTTCGCCCAGGAGATATCGGACTTGATCTTACATCGTTTAATGGCATTGCCTTAAGTACCATTGGAGGAACTAGTGGAATTCACGTTCAAAGCGCTTCTCTTTCATTGCCTCTTTCCAGAACACCAATTGAAAGACTTGGTTCTAAATTCCCGTTTGCACGGGTTGTAGACTTCCCAGTTAACGCATCTTTAACAGTTAACGCTTTCGTTAACACTCAAGTTTCCCAAAACCTTGCAGATCTAATTTCTGGTTGCGGTGGACAAGGACTTAAAGAGGTTAGTGTTAGTCTCAAAGAGTGCGGAGGCACAACAGACGGACTAAAAATAACTCTTAAAGGATGTACTCTTGATTCTGAAAGCTTCTCATCAAGCATCGGATCAAACAAGAGTGTCGACTTAACTTTCTCAACTCAAATTGGAGGAATTAGAGATCTTGAAAAAGGAGTGTTCTTCAGCGGCAGCAACAATACACCCCTTCCCTGGGAATATTAATAGTATAACTAAAAATTTATAAACATTTAATAAAAAAAACAAATGGCAACTTCAAGAAATAGAGTAATTTATCAATCAGAATCCCTTTTTATCAGTAAAGAGCTGGATTCAGTAGTAACAGGCCAGCACTGCGAACTTATCCGTGTTCAAAGCGCTAACTATGGCTTCACCATCAACAGACAGGATGTAAACCAGTACGGAAACCTAGCAAGAATTGATTCTCTCGTTCTTGAGCCACCAACAGTAAACTTTGATTATTCATATTACCTAGGTGACGGCTACAATGAAAAAGCAATGGGATTCGCTATTGATGGAAATTCACAGTTTGCATCTGGACACGTTGAAACATCAAGTGGAAACAACTTCTACATGGTTACTTCTAACGAAGGTATTGACGCAGTTGATTTCCTTAATGGAGACCCTTACAGTCTTGTCGGAATTGGAAACGCTTTCCTAAGTGATTACACTGTTGATCTTTCTGTAGGAGCGATACCAACCGTAACGGTTAGTTTTGAAGCTTCCAACATCAACTCTGAAAATGGTTTGGTTACGGGAACAGCACCTTCAAACAACAGGATTACAGGATCTCTTCCTTCTATCGATCCAGCTCTAGGAGATATTATTCCTGGCTCCCCTTCGATCAGAACACCAAGAAACACTGGAGATAACGGCCCAACAGCATTAAGACCTGGAGACATCACACTGTCTTTCCCTGGATTTGATGAGGGTGCCGCAGAATCTGGTACTCTTACCACGTTAAGTGGCGCAGGAGCATTCCACGTTCAAAGTGCATCTCTTTCAGTGCCTCTTTCAAGAACTCCAATTGAAAAGGTCGGTTCAAAGTTTCCGTTTGCTAGGGTTGTAGACTTCCCAGTTAACGCTACGCTTTCTGTAAATGCAGTTCTTAACACACTTCAAGCAGGAAACCTCGCAAAGGTTATTGCTGGTTGTGCTCAAGCTGGAGGCAAAGAAGTAGAACTTCAGGTTAATACCTGTGAAGGCCCATCAGCAATCAAGTGGACTCTTAAAGGAGCTACTTTAGATTCTGAGAGTTTCTCATCGAGCATTGGATCAAATAAGACTGTAGACCTTACATTCGGAGTTCAGCTTGGTGGAGTTAATGACACTTCTCAGGGTATCGTTTGCGATGCTGCCGCCAAAACAAGAAACCCTTTCACGGCTTAGTTGTTAATTAAACTTGTTCATATATAATAAAAAACCCCGCTGCAAGGCGGGGTTTTTTAGTTGACAATAATAACAAGGGTAACACTACAAAACCTCTGCCTCAATCCCTCCAACCTGTCTAGGTTCGGATTGATACATATTATATCTAGTCACAAGATCTGTTATTTCACTCTTTGCGTCGTTAGCCAAACCACGAATAACCTTTGCGGTTTCGTTTCTGTTTGCAAACGCGACTCTACTTTCTCCGTCTTTTAGAGAAATGATCTCACCAGAGCCATCGCTACAATTGTCCATAACGCCACGTAGGGCACTCCTAGCCTTCTTGGAGTAGTAATTGTGCATGTACATTCGTTTGTATATAGCCCACGCCTCACAGTCTCCATCTGGAGGGTATTCACCGAATGATGTGTCTATAAGAGCATTTAGTGCTCCTACGTTACTTTCTAGCCAACATTCAATAGATTGAAGTGAGTTTAATGAATCGTCGTTATCAAACTCACACTCCATTATTTCTGCAGCTGCTTTTTGTAAAGGTGTTTCCATTTAAATATCTCCAAGTATTCTAAGCGCTTCTGCGTTTTTTGGATCTTTTGGATCAAGGATGATGGACTGTTTTGAAGTTGGCATTACATTCCTCATATTATTTTTATTTGTATCTAGGAAATGTTTTTTTAAAGCTGACTTCATTCTTTGATGAGGAAGGAATGGGTTTAGTCCAACCTTATAAGCCATATCTCTCATGTCTGCATAAGTCATAGAGTTAAGTTTTTCCTCAAATACGTCAGGTTCATTAGTTCCAAATGGACTAATCTCATCGATACCTAAAACAACCTCCAACTTAGCCATTTTCTCTCTGAATTCAGGCGTGTTAACTTGGCCGCTAGCTTTCATTTCCTCAATTTGATCAATCAACGAAACCTTCTTTTGGGGTTTTTCTTCTTCTACTTTCTCAAAAGCTTCTTCTCGGGCTTCATCTAGTTTTTTTGCGGTGACCTCTTCGGTTTTGCTAACGCCGTAAGAAACGTCCGTGTTTTTCTTTTTTGATGTTTTTTTCTTTGCCATATTCTATTATAAGTTAGTTATACGATATTTACACAAAAAAAGGCCACTCAGTTAAGAGCGGCCTTTAAAAATTAGTTTTTTATTGATTGTATTAACTAAGATCTTTACAGACCTTTACAGATAACACCTGCAAGAGCGCGGTTATCGAGAACCATACGGCCCTCTTCGATACCACCGTACCAACCGATCTTATTCTGACGAATACTGTACTGGTCATCAGCGGTAAGCTGGAACTCAGAACCGTTTTCTTCGTCAACTGCGATAGCTTTAACGAGCGCGTCGCGTCCACGATCAAGTCCAAGAAGGATTTCGTCACCTGCTCCAAATACAGCACCACTGGTACCATCTGCTTTGGTGTAAGATTTTGCACCAGCGACGGCCTCAAAGATTGTGTTGAACTTTTGTCCAATACCAAGCTCGTTGACTTCCATAATGGAAATACCGTAGAAGTCAGGAAGACCACCACCAGATTGGTAAACAGACTCTCTGAGTGCCTCTGGAGCAGCAATATCAGCACCGTTTGAGTCGTTAGACTTGGTGTTTACTGCGTTGTAAGACATGGCGCGAAGAGATTTAACTGCTTCTGGAGAAACCATGATGTCGGTAATTCCACGACGACCACCTTCAGGAGTTCCTTTGGCCCATGAAGTATTGATACGCTTGGCGCGAGTCAAAAGCTCATTGAAGTCGTCAAGAAGGAAAGAGCCGTCAACAGCAGCGCGGAAAACGTGATCCTTGCCGTTGGTTTCAGCACCTGCAACAGCACCCATGATAAGGTTAGCTGAAGTCTTCTCTTGCTTGAGAAGAATTTCTTGAGCCATGCGAGTGAATGTCTTGCTGATTACGTCCATGCGGCTCTTAGCTGCATAACGACGGTCAAAGCTAACAGCGGTATCAAGGCTATAAGTAGCTACTTTAAGCTCGGATACCGTAGGAACAACTTGGTTCTGTGGAAGACCACCAGCAACAGTGTTGCTGTAGATCTGCACGTAGTCCTCGTCAGTTACGTCATAGTAAAGATCAAGAGGAATAGATGGGTTGTCTTCGGAGTTGAACTGTAGCGAAGTAAACAGGTTACTAAGTACAGGAGCATTGTTGATTACTTCAGCGATAACTGGACCGATGAATTCAGCAAGTGCGACTTGAGCTTCATAAGCAACCGAGCGGTTCTTAGAGGCCATAGCTTTAATAAGCTCGATTTGTTCTGGAGTTCTTTTAAGAGAAATTTTCATATTTATATATTTTCTAGTTGTTTGTTAAGATTACAGACCAAGTGCGATAACTGCATAATCACCAGCGAAAGCGTCAGTGATAGTTCCGCTTGAGCGGCTTCCAGTTCCGATTACAGTGCCAACTTTTTCAGCTGCTGTAGGGCCGCAAGGAGCAAGCTTTCCAGAAGCTCCAAGTGCTACACCGCCACCGACTGCAAGTGCTCCGTCATAACCAAGAGAAGTCAAGGTAAAGACTCCGCGAGTAGCTACAGGAACAGCTTGTCCAGGTAGTACACAGAAAAGCTCTTCAGCTTTGATTGGGTTGTAAAGAAGCTTCTCTCCGTTTTCGTCAGTCTTAGCTGTTTGGCGAAGAGTAAGTCCAAGCATAGCGTCTCCGCTTGTTGCTGGAGCACACTCAAGCTGAACGCTTGGGTACTGAGCTTTAACGAAAGGATAATCGGTCTTACCAAGGTAAGCGTTATCTGAGTAAGCTACGGGGTCTTTATCGAAGTTTCCAGCGGAAACTTTAACAAAAACACCTGCATCGCCGTTGCCTGAGTCTGTAGTAGCCTCGTTAGCATAAGCACCGTCTAGTGCGAAAAGATTGATAACATCATTTTCGTCGTATTGTCTGAATGGTAGAATTCTGAGTGACATAATTATTATTTTAGTTTAGATTGTTTAAGAGATTTCAATGTTGCTGCGATCAAATGCAGCTGAAAAGCGGTCTTTAAGAGACTGCTCTTCGCGGGAAAGTGTTTCGTTGGAGTTTGCAATGCAAGCTTCTGTAGCTTCAGCAGAATCAAGAATTTCTTCTTCTGTTTTGCTAGCAACAACTTCTTCAACTTCGCTGTCAGTAGAAAGTCTTTTTTGGACTTCTTCCATAATGCGAGCTTCGATTTGCTTTTCAAATTCAGCTTTAGCTTCTTTGCTCTTGTGCTTCCAGAGTACTGTGAGTTTATCTTCGAAAGAAGCAAACGCTTCTTCAGCTTCGTCGATAGACTTCAGCTCCTTAGCCAAAAACTCCTTATCTTCGTCTTCAAGATCAAACTTTTGATCAAGAACGTCCATACGCTCGTTAAAACGTGCAATTGCCTCCTCTGCTTTTTGGGCAGATTCGTAGTCAGCAATTTTCATCTGGGCTTCATCGAACTTAGATTTCAACTCTTCGACTGAAGACTTGAGTTCTGCTTGTTCTTTGGCTACAGCCTCTTTTTCTTCTTGAGCCTTGGCAAGTTCTGCACGAAATTCCTCGTCTTTTTCTTTGATAGCATCTGTAAAGGTGCTGGTCATAGAGGCGATTGCTTCATGCGAGAACTTCTTTTCGGTAAGAAGATCCTTCAGTTCGTCGATAACTTTTTCAGTTTCCATAGAATTTTTAATCTTTTTAAGGTTTACATTAGTTTTTTCACTTTGTGAAATATTTTTATCTCTTTTGTCGTTTATTGTTACAGGGTTTTCTCCCTGTTTTTTCATATGAACTCCCTTTACATCGGCAGCTGGGTTAGATGTATATCCAATTCCAAGAGGGTAAATTTTACCTTTGATAAGCCTATTTACTGGCCTTCCATCTTCGGTATATCCAGAGCCCCCATATGATTTTAAACAGCCTAGCATTTCCTGCATTTCGTCTCCACCATCAATGATGGTTGACTCTTCCAGGTATTCACTGCCAACGGCTAAAACAAATTCTGAAAATCCAACTTCCCAGCTTGTTGATATTGATTGATTATAAGGCCCTGGAGAACAAGACCTTTCAAGAGCTTCTGCAAAGGTAGAATTAGCCGACTTATAAACCAAAGCTCCCAACGCAATGTTAAATGGTTTTTTATAATTTTTAACGTCTGATTCTGAAAGTATTGAACTTGTCCCGTAATCACTCCAACCTGCATTAACAATGTGACCTACAATTCTGTCTTTATCGTGTTCGATATTTGTAGGTTTATGTAAGAAGTTTTTTGTGTAAGCTACTGCTGTTTCTGAATCGATTCCGTCTCCGTTTTTATTAAACCTATTAACAACTGCAGCATTAAAAGCCACCCCCATTAAGTCTATGTTGTCTTCAAAATCTATTCCTTCAGGAATTAGAGATTCAAGATTACTTAATGAAGCTTTTGATATAAATGAAGACTCACTTATTTCACACGGTAAAACGTCCGCCTCAAATGTCGTTGTGTATTTGTAATCTGGAACTCCAGCCTTATTTTTCTTCTTACTTAATCTCATTACTATGATATAAAATTGCTGCTGAGTAATTATCTAGCTCATGTTCTGCCGCTATTTCTAAAATTTCTGGCAATACATCTAGATCTTGTATTTCTTCTAGGTTAGATACACAAGAAAGAGCTTTTTGTGTCCAATTTTCCATATTGGTAGAGCAAACGATACCTTCACATAAGCTATCAAGAATTCCTTCTTTACTTTTTGTAAATCTTTTTATGTTTAGCTTATCTTTCATTTCTTGTTTTATGGAAGCTCTGATAGTCTCTAGATTAGATATAGTTTCTTGGATATTTGTTCTGGAATATTTAGCTTCTGAGTTTTCTTGAGGTATTCCAGATGTACCCTCTGGTCTTCCTGGTTGCCCTTTCGGTCCTGTTTGATTACTTGGATTATCATCTTCTTCCATTTCCTCTTTGAACATTGGAACTCCTCCGACAATAGGGTTGTAATAACCTTCTTCCCTTTCCTCTATAAACTTTTTCTGTGAAGGTGAGATTTCTTCTACTTTTGGAAACTTGCCAGTATGGAACATTTCCATTCCTTGTTGAGGTGTAATAATACCTAATTCCATAAGTCTTGTAGACACACGCATAAGTTGAGTCTCGTCTCTCATATCAATATCTTTAAACATCGCTGTTGGATAAGACCTAAATCCCAGACTTTTAGCTACTCTTTTCATTTCTTTGTCTAAAAAGTCTGACAAGAATGCGTTTCTAGCTTCTTTTAGTCTATCAATGAATATTTGAGCTTTAACTTGAGTCGCTCCATATTTTTCCTCTCCAACAACTACGTTTTGAAGTCCTTGTTTGATGTCCTCGTTTAAAACTTTGTATTTTTCTGAGCCTAAAACTTTATTTAGATCTGGAAGAATGAAGTCAGCCTTGGTTGTGTAGTCAGAAACCAGAACCCTACCAACACTTTCATTCTTAAATAAACCTTGCATTGCGTTTATATTGTGAGGGCTTATCCCTCCTTTATCAGGCTCTGCCCCCATAGTAATAAGTAAGATAACATTCTCTACGGTTCTTGTTATGGCTTGATCCATTTTTTTCAGTTCAAGCTTGGCGTTGATATCTTCTAAAACTGGATAGCCGAAAGGTATAGCAAAAGGCTCATAATCCTGCTTCTTATAAAAAGAATGGGACACTTTATCTGGGTCTAGTTTTATCTTCAAACCATCAACATTATAAGCTCCTTTTTTTATCTGTTCTTTTACGTCAGCTGGAAGAGCGTTAAATATTTCTTTATCTTCTTCTGTTGTAGGGTTTTGCAACCTAGACATTTCGTATTCTGAAAGTATTTTTTGATAAGCACCCTCGTTAAAAGAAGAGGCTCTTGAGGCTACAATATCGTATGGATTCATCACAACATACCTAACTGGTATTTTGTTTTCCACTACAGCTCTAGGACTTATTGATTTTATCAAATCAGAGAAATCGTTAGCCTTAAACTTTCCATCTATTCTATAAAGAAAGATGTTACCACTGCGATAGTACTCCCTGAAGTATTGATCTTTAAGGTTTTGTAAGTTTATCTTTTTAAACCATTGTTTGAAAAACGTTCTGCTTTTCTTTGTTCCTCCTTCTAAAAAAAGTTCAGTATTTGCAAACTCCGACATTATATCTACAGCATTTCTAAAAACTGAGATATTTGCATAAGCTTTTTGGCATAATTCAATAGCATCTCTGACATTAACTCCGTCAGCAGAATATTCGTAAGGAAGAAGACCTCTTCTTATACTAGAATACCTATCTATTGTTTGGCTGAATGCCGCCCTGTTAACTCTTGAGGCTCCTTTTGCTGATGTCGTTCTAGTTCCGCAAGAAGCTTTGGATACTTTTACTGATGCGTCTGAAGTGTAAAAAGGTTCTCCCACAAGTTCGGGGGAGAAATTTTCTTCTAAAGCGGGGATGTTCGCTTGCGTGGTTTTTTCAAATTTTTGCCAGTAATTTGACTTCTTATTGTATTGCCTCTTCGCCATAAAATATTATACACAAAAAAGCATTAAAGTTAACTTTTAACTTTTACAACTTTAACTTTATCTTTGATACTTTACTTTTATAACCATGGTTTCGTCTCCATCAGTTTGAGTTATGTATGTTTCTCCTTTTTGATGAAGTTCATTCATAGCTTCTTTTGAAATGGTCATTTCGTGGTCATAGTCTCTCTCCTGAGTCTTATCTCCGTCATCAGATTCTTGAGTATAATCTTCGTTTGACTTAATTGTCACAAAGCGATCATTTGCGAATTCAATTGTAGCAATAAACTTGCTTTTTTTCTCTTCTTTACTTTCTTCAGGTAAACTCATAATATGATTATACACTAAAACTTAATCAATGAACATCGGCGTGAATGTTCCTTGATTTATTTCTATCTTATCATCAAACATATCATAGTATACATTCATCATCCAGTTGCCAAGTATAAGAGCAGAATAAGAGTCTTTTCTCGCTTTATCAGCGCCTCTTTGTTTTCTGAGGTTCAAAGGTAAATCAAAGCTTTGTGTTCCTTGTGTTGATGTCGAAACTTGAACCATAGCACATTCAACTTTAATTAAGTCCATCATATCTTTTTGATGTTCAACAAAATCTATCATTTTGGAAGCTTCAGAAGACTCGTTGTAATTAGGTATGAATTTTAAATCCTTAATTGGTATTTTTGATTTTCTCTGAGCATTATAGTCGTCATCCATTGCAGCTCCAGCAAAGAATATTTTTTTGTGATCAAAAGATGCTTGAAGCAGTTCATTCGCGTAGCGAATCCATTTTGAACTTGGCTTCCTTAATAAAACATAAGTTTTGCTGTCTTTGTTGTATTGTCTTTTAAGATCTCTCAATCCTTTGTCATAATTTTGATGGTCGTCTAAGTCAGCATCAATAAGGTTTAGTCTTAAATTTTTATCTTTAAAAATGCTACTTTCATTACATGAGTTTAGAAACTGAACGCCGCCGTTATAGTCTCCAACAATCGATACTATGTTAAAGTTTTGGATCAAATAAGCCATATACTTTATATGCGTTTTTAAGTTTGCTCCTGGTAATGCATAACTATGAACAATTGTCCCTTTTTTATCCTCATTGTTTAATTTTATGAGCATCATAGCAAAGTCATCAGAACCTTCGCTTTCCGACCAAGATGGGTCAAAAGCAAGTATATATTCATCAGATGGTTGACCTATCACCTCAACGCTTTGACCTTCTCCATCAGGAATGGTACATGCCGCCATCTTACTTACCTTGAAATAACCAGAACTATCATCTGTAAAAACAGCCATAAATTCTCTGTCAAACTGAGACTGGCTCATGGTGGCTTTAGCCTGATCAATAAGGTTTTGATCATATAATTGTTGGGGCGCACAATCATAACTAAAATGCATTATTGTTCTATGTGCCTTATCTTGAGCGTTTTCATTAAGAATTAATGACTCATACTGACAATACATCTTATACAGATGTTCGAACCTATAAGATGCAGAAGACAAACCAATGATCTTGTTGTTAGGCCATTTATGTCTATCTTCCTCCTTCATCTTGCCCTGTTTAATCATCTCTGTTTCAATGTCGTAAGTTTCCTGTCTCTCCGTAGGGTTTTTGATAACGGAAAGGAAAGGCATTATCACCTCGTTAAGGACTTTTTCTGGCATAAGAAGAAGCTCGTCAATAATCATCCTCTCAAAACGAAAACCACGAAGCTTCTCTCCGTCACCTAAAGGTAGCGCTGTTATTTTGCTAGCCCCAAGCTCCATAACCCATTGGTCATTGGCTTTAGATACTCTAGTTATACATTGAGAAAGAAACTCGGCTTTTGGACTGGCCGCTATCTCTTCCATCTTAGTAAATATCATTTTAGACTGTCGAAACGACTTAGATATGATTCCAATGTGAACACCTTGGTTTAGAATAGCGTCTAATAGCGCAAAAACGGCCGTAGAGAAGCTTTTGGACATTCCACGACTCCATATCCCCAAAAAGTAATCGGTCTCCATCATGGCCTTTATGGACATATGCTGGAAAGGGAACAATTTTACCCCAGTAATAAACTCCGCTGCGAAAGATGGGTTTTGCCTTAGAAATTTATAAAGCAGTATTTTTGCTTCGTCTTCTTCTATGTAACCATCTATATCTAGAATCTCTTGATTGATATTTGGGAATCTATTTCTAGACTCTTGTATTCCTTTTTCCCAACTCATTTTTCTTTTATATGTTTAGACCAAAAATAATTAACATCTGTTTTCCATATTTGTTTCCCCATAACCAATATCTTCGGTATGATTAATTCACTCATCTCTCTAGACCCAGAAAAGACAAACTGGCAGCAGTCTCCGTATTGTTTTTGCATCTCCCTAACATTATGGAAAACATAGTCTATTTTATATTTTTTATAGCTTTTATAGTTATATTCTTGTATCTCCTCAAAAGGAAACTCCATAACAACAAACAAATAACAACCCAGATCTTTACACCTTTCTAATTCTTTGCAGAATCTAGAATATCCAACTGTAACCGTACTACAAAAATCTCCAAACGATTTTCTATCTACATATGTGTAATCATAATTTTCAGAAGTTACACCATAATCTCCTACATCTAATTTATAAGATTCTGATTTATTAAACGATAGTGGTTGTTGCTCTCTGGTATCTATCAATATCTTTGTATTGGAATAGTCATCAAAAAAACTTTTTGGCAATTTTCTGTCTAATAAAGGTTTAACATCACAAGCTTCACAGGCGTAAGTGTAGCTGCCAAAATATTTCTTGTATAAATCAATCGAAGGCAGACCAGCTGAAAGCATCTCCAACTCCGTTGGTCCATAATTTAAATCTTTTTCTGTTATTCTCTGATTAAGTAATTTACCAATATATTCTTTTACTTCTTTACCATCAGCTTTCTCACACCACTCGGCAAGTTGACCTGGCTGAGAGAAATCTTTTCCAAAATACTCATCGTAATTCTTAAATGGTAACAGTTCTCCAGTAAGTTTATTCTTTCTGGCGTAATGTTTTACATAATAGTCGCCAAGAAACATCTTATGCTTCTTTATGTGAGCATGTAAACTTCTCAGGCTTTCAAAGCCCTGATTACATTCTTTGCATTTAAATGACATCGTCTTGGCTTATCCCTAATACTCTTGCTTTCCATTCAGCCATTCCCTCAAGTCTTTCGGCTTCTTTTTTAGCGGTTAGTTTTTGCATCTCTGCCATTCTTACCATATTGTCTCGCTCCTCCTTCTCTTGGAAGAGTTGGACGATAGATAGAATAGAGGCGTTGTCTTTAGTCTTGTTTTGCATCCTAGTTGACCTGTCACCCTGAAGTTTCTTTGTGAGGTTCTCAATTCGACCTTCGCACTGGTGGTATTCAGAACTTTTTGCTTTAATGATTTCGGCAAGACGAACAGACATTTCTGTTTGATCATCAGCAACATCAAACATATCGTTTAGTTTGTTCAGGTGTTTACTCACAACCTCCAGATTGATAATTTCTTTACATACATTAAGGTAAAGATTGATTTCATCCGCAGTCAAGTCTGGTTTGTCCCACGTAAGTCTTACAAATTCTTCTTCAAATAAGTCTCTGTCGCTCTTGTCTAAATAATTGTTCATTATCTTCAAGAAGCGAGAGTTATTCAAATGTACGCCTAACCGCTCAACGCAAACTTGGTATTGTCGGTTTAGCTTTGAATCTTCAAAGTCATTGCCTGTGGCTTCATTTATTTTTTTAATGATTCTACTTGAAGCTTTCGGGCCAACGTATGAATTCAACGCCCCACTATCTTGAGTAGGTAAGAAGTCTGGGTTAACATCTCTTATAACCTCCAGAACTCCTCTTTGCTCAAGGCTTAGTGGAGAAACCCGCTTCTTTGGAAACAATAGTTTGGCTATTTCAAGAGAAGACAGTCCGTCTTCAGCTTGTTTCACTATAAACTCTTTTTGCTGTTCAGTAAAAACAATAGGGTCTTGTTTCGCCTTAAAGGATGTGTTGAATTTTATATCATTCTCAATTAAAAACTTTCTAACCAACCGTCCCTGTTTACTTCTGCCGTCAAGTGTTTCGTCTTCGAAGCATTTCCTCGTCATGACAATAAGATCATTAATCTTTTCGGCATTTTCTAGAATAAATTCTTTTTGTTTTTCTGTTAGGTCCATTTTCCTTATAAATACGTTCTTAAGTGTACTAATAGTGTATAAAGAGAGATAGTATAATATGGTATGTCTACTTATCCCCTAGTATTATATCATTATCTTTTATTATTTCTGCGGCTTTCTGCGCAAACATCTTTTTCAAATTCTTGACTTGTCTATAACCCGCTTTTCTTTTCTTCTCGTTTGTTTTATAACCCATAAACTTAGCCACATCTTCTTCAGAGGCTTCTTCAAAGAATAACATAGAGTAAGCTTTGTAGTGGATATCGGTTAAGGCTTTTTCCATATAGTAATTCAACTTAGCTATACAGTCATCAAATTGAACGTCTCTTGATGTGTTAGATCCTATCTCATATAGATGGTCTTCTGTAGATACTGCAACCTTCAAATCAAAAGCTGGCTTCTTGGTCTTCTCCCACTTCCTGTATTGTGGACACTCTCCATCCTGAATGCCGCTATTTGTAAAAGAACAATGATTGTCGGATAAATTATGAGAACAGTTTACACATGGCTTTATGTAATTGCCGTAATGGTTTCTAACTAAGTTTCTTATTTGATTAGTTACAATTATATTAACCCAAGGAGCTAGTGGGCGGGTTTGATCCCACATATCCCACTTTTTATAAATATGAAGCTTTATTACTTGCTCGACATCTTCGAAGTCAAACCAAGAGATGCAATTTAAACGCCATCTGCTTCTCTGTTTCTTGATGGCCTCTTCAACTATATCTATACAATCTTCAAATCTTTTTTTATCTTCGTTTGGCATCAATAAAGTCTTCTAAGTTACTAGAACCCTTTCTTCTCGATGCCGCTTGCTGAGAACTATCTCCAGCTAAAGACCCAAAAGTGAATACGTTGTCGTTATACTGCTCTAAATCAACTTCAAGCCTTTTGATGTCTGGAACTTCATCTATAGAAGTCTCATCTTCGGCCAAAGATTCCTCATTTTTAGGAATTTTATTAGATTTCTTGTCAACAAGAGACGCTCCTCCAAATTTGCTTCCACAACCAGAGCAAAATTTTGGTTTGGAATAAGAATATTCTATCTTATTTCCGCATTCAGTACAAAAAACGTGGTTCATATTAAATATATAGACGTTTTTTGTTTATTTTCAATTAAAAACCAATCATTACTAACCTTTAATTTTTTAGGCTTTTCGCAGCTTGAGCGTTGGCTGTTAGAATTAGTTTACAACACTTAATACACTTGTAAACTATAATATAGAGTCTTTAATTTGTATTCTTGTTAAAATATTATCGGTACCACGAACACCTAGTGTCTCCTCTCCGACAAAAGACCCTTTGGTAAGCCTTAATTCAAAACCTTCAGGTTTAGAAGGTTGACCTATGCCACTCCCGTTAGAGTTGTATAAACCAACTGAAATATCTCCCGTAGTGGAGAAACCTTCATATGGCAAAAACATTTTAAAACCAGTAGCCGCAATATTAAGCTCTGCATCAACCGCATTAACTAAATAACTTTTCGGTTGACTATCATAAATACAAGATGTCTCATTAGCCCCATATCTTTTGTCATAAGTAAGATCTAAAACCAACTTATCACCAACAACTTCTCCTTCTAACCCACTTAAGGAACATGTATGACCGTAAACAAATTTATTGCTGTTTGATATTGAGTTGTAATACTCGTTTATAGTGCCAGTATAACCACTTATTGTGGTTTCTTTTGGCGGCTTAAAAGATTTCATTGTAGCCTTACATGTAACTGGCTGAAAAGGCTTAATGTTGAGACTGTAGTTAGTCAAATAACACTCCTCATAAACATTACCCCCAAACATAACTGGAAAAAAGTTTTTACCAGTCTCATTACCTCTTTGTAAAGATCCGTCCGTCCACTCATCAAACAAAAAACCATAAGCATTATCCATTTCGTTTTCCGCCAATAAAAAAAACTCTAACTCTAGTCTGCAATCCATAAAATTGTCAGTACCAAACTTTTTAGCCCTGGCGACACTATTCGCGGAACCTTTTCCTAATGTTTTTTGAGGGTTAGACTTTACTGAGTGTTCGGCGACAACAGCATTGCAAGGAAGCATGTATCCACTGCCATCTCCTATGGAATTTATCCCACTATTTGGCAAACCGATGAAAAGCGGTACTTTATCGTACGTCATGCTTTTTTATACACTATTTTTTTATAAGAAGAACTTATACTTAGCTCGCCGTACGTTTTAAAAGCCTTTTTAAACAAGAAGGGGATATGTCATATAGCCACAACCCGAAATTTATCATTTTTACTAATTTTTTTGGAATTTTATACCTCCTGAGAAGTTTTATAAAACTTTTTCTGTTGTGTTTTGCCGTGTTAGGGTACTTGTAAGTCAAATAATCATGGAATTTACCTGCTCTGTCTATTAGAGCCATGGTTTCTTCGCCGTACCTCTTCAAAATCCACTTTCTAAAGAATTTAGGTAGCGAAGCTCCGTCACTTGCATCATAATTTTCCCATTCAGCCATAATTGCGTAAATTATTACACTATTTGTCCGCTTTTCTCTTCTTTAAAAATGCCGCAAGTTCTTTCTCGCAGTGCTTGTTGCTCTTAGCAAGATTCTCATTACCCCACATAGGACGAAGATTCGTGTAATGCCACAAGTGTTTTTTATCTTCAAGATTATAAACAGAAGAAAGAGGTAATGTATGATCTACGTGCCACTTTGGGTTATTTGGATCCCAGTTTCCTTCCCAATTACCCCTATTGTTCCATGTCATTCCGCCCTCAAACAAAGACTCAATATAACAACGAAAATCATGACCACTCAAACCTCTAATCTCATTGGTGGTTTCATTCTTGCCTCCAAGTGGCTCCAACGATCTCCTCATTGCTTTTTTCTGACAATCATCAAAACACCTCAACTCAAAATCTTCCCTGTTTAACCATAGTTCAAAATTATGAGCGGCGTGTGTTTGAGAATATTGGAAGAATACCATCCCATCTTCTCTTACATCACCCCTTTTTAATTTTCTCTCCTTCTTCGCAAACTCACCCCTTCTTCTTTGATCCTTTTGTTTTATTTTACCCAGATAGATTTCATAAGCCTCCATTGTTATCCAATTTTCAAAGTTTTTTTTCGGACTGGCAACAACTGAATAAGAATAAAACACCATCCCATCTTTTCTTATATCGCCAAACTTATATTTTTTTTCAACGCTATTAAACAATGTCAATCTTTTTGGGCATTTTCTCCTTTCCTTTGCCTTTTTACTTTGACACTCTTTACAACAAGCTCTACGCTTATGTTTCGTTATATTATTAACACTAAAAGAATCCCAAACCTTAAACTCCCTACATTCTGTACATTCCCTACCTTGTTCATTAACTATATGACCGTTTCTGTTTCTTGCCTCTTCCATATCTTTAAATAATGTTAATTGTTCCATAAAAGTGATCGCGGTATATTAATTATTATATATCATTTCTCATTTTTTTAAACACATAACGTTTTTTCACAAATAGACCCCCCAACTTGTGAAATTTAACTTATGCTTAATCCTAAATAACACCCACGGTTTTTTTTAAACCCAACAATCTCTTGCATACCTTATTTGGGGCTTTTTTTTACTTATTCAGGGGGGCAAGGGCACCAGCCCCATTACCTATTCCCATTTGCCATTGATAAACTGAGAAAAGACTCCCCCCCCCAAAATCTAACAACTAACAGCTAACAGTTTTCACTTATTGGGGTAGGGTATCTGT
>Ga0208544_10000039_pt1 | contig 91448 bp, 59 predicted proteins | sample DEB08_DNA_9_FD_184526 | JGI IMG/M metagenome (GOLD analysis project Ga0208544, IMG submission 184526) | Aqueous microbial communities from the Delaware River and Bay under freshwater to marine salinity gradient to study organic matter... | ecosystem: Environmental > Aquatic > Marine > Coastal ...
AACGCCAAAGGGGCGTAGATTGGCAAATGGAAATTGATGATGCACGAATTAAGCTGAAGTCAATCTACCCTAATATTGAAACTTAATGTGGCTTCAACCGGAATCTTTAAGCTTGACAGACCACTAGCCCCGCAGTCACAGACTGCTGTGGATATTTATTCGTAGACGCAGTCTACGAATAGCGGGGGGAGTAGCGGGGTAGCCCCAGCGGGGCGAAAGGCTGTAGCCAGGGTCGTCAGACCCTGGATAAATAGCGGCGCAACGGGGAGTCCTGTAAGGACGAAAGGTTACAGCAGGCCCCGCAGTCACAGACTGCTATTGATATTTATTCGTAGACGCAGTCTACGAATAGCGTGAGTGTCAATGGATTTGAGCTTTGGGTTGGCGGTAGGTTACGGCTAGCCCCGCAGTCACAGACTGCTATTGATATTTATTCGTAGACGCAGTCTACGAATAGCGTGAGTGGCAAAGGATTTGAGCTTTGGGTTGGCGGCAGGTTATGGCTAGCCCCGCAGTCACAGACTGCTGTGGATATTTATTCGTAGACGCAGTCTACGAATAGCGGGGTGGCAAAGGATTTGAGCTTTGGGTTGGCGGTAGGTTACGGCTAGCCCCGCAGTCACAGACTGCTGTGGATATTTATTCGTAGACGCAGTCTACGAATAGCGGGGTGGCAAAGGATTTGAGCTTTGGGTTGGCGGCAGGTTACGGCTAGCCCCGCAGTCACAGACTGCTGTGGATATTTATTCGTAGACGCAGTCTACGAATAGCGGGGGAATAGCGTGGTCGCCAGGAAGCAGAGCATCATAAATTATAGCATAAAATGAAAAAACCAACGCTTGATTTTACCCGGAACGACTACCTGCAAAACATGGTGGTTTACGCCATCAAAGCTGGGATAGGCAGCTACCTGTTTAGCGACAAAGAATTTTGGATCGTAGCATATTGGGATAGCTACGTGGAAGTTCCACCAGGAACAACGTTGGAAGAAAGCTACTATGCTTTTGTGAGCCCATTCCTGGTGACTGCAGAAGATTTAGAAAATGAGGCCAGGAAGTGCTTTCGGGAAAATAACAGAGAAGTGGTTCTACTGAACAAGCCACAATTATACGTGGATTTTGACAAGAAAATCTTCCTGTCACAGTACTACGATCAGGCGCTGGAGAACCGGATGATTAAAGGTTGGAAAGGAAGTTTTGCCAGCTTTGAAAACCTCATTCCACCAGCGGATAGATATTGGGAAGAAAGTGCGCACGGTCCTGCGTAAGCCTTTCAACTGCCCTGTTGGTAGAGAGACCACCTGACTCATTGAGTAAAATTTGATGTCAACTAAAAATGAATTGACCGGCGCCGCATCCCTGGCGCAGCTAAATCTGTAAATCAATGAACCTGAATTTAATAAATAGAGATACAACTGGGGTGATCATAGCCTTTGTCAAATTCCGGGCAAGCAGCTGCTATTATATGGCGCCAGTGGCGTATTGGATTCCCGCATGGTGGAATGGATATGTTGATTTAACCAACGGTAATTTGGAAAGTTTGTATTTTGAATTTATCCAAAAATTCAAAATAAATATTAAAGAGTTGGAAATTGCTTATCAGGAGCTCATCGAAAGAAACGATGAATTTGAATTAGAGGAGAATAAGCCTAAATTGTATATTGATTTTGATGAGCAATATTTCGTGTCCTATTTTCAAGAGCAAGAGCTTGAACGGATTATGCCCGCTGGATGGAAAGGAGCGCATGGAGAAATTGACGCACTAATACCCCCGGCATATCAATACTGGAAGCAGCGCAGATTGGTTTAAACAGAGCGGACAAAAAAATGTCAGAGAAGGAGTATTTACAATGATAATTAAATTGACTTTAACAAAATCAGTGCAAGATGATAGGACAGTCGGATATGAATTTATTGAGCGATTTTGCATTAGGTAGCATTACCCTGCAGGAGTTTGAATCGACCTTCTCCTACGGGTTGTCACCAGAGTCGATGTTTAAGCTATTTCGCTGGGTTGTTTTGCATAAAGAGGAGCATTTACTTTTTTCAATCACCCAGTATTTTTTTAAGACCAAGTTTGTAGATGGAGTCTGCTGTATTTACAATGACTTATTATTGCAGGATTGGCATAAGTACCATGATACAATAGCTGGAATCTTGCAATTTGACCTAAGAGATTGCTGCTCAACGATGTATTTTAAAGAATCAATAGCGTTGAAATTCTCCTACTTGTTCGAATCTGACGATTATGAACCCTACGTGACTAAATGCATGTGGGGGATTGCGAAAACAGATAGCGACTACTCAAAGGAAGTGCTGGTGAATTTTACGCGTTCCGATGATGAGATTGTTAAAAATGCGGCAATATTCCAAGTGGAGCGGCTAGGACTCGCACGCTATTCGTAACGAATAGCGGAGCGGTTGATTTTACGGCAGCACATCCAAGGATCTGCTATAACTTATCCTTTTTAGAAATGAAGAACTTACACTTAGAGACGAATGATTTTGTCCGTAATATTTTTGTTCTTGTCAAGAGAAAGCAAGCATGGCAATACTTTTTCTCTGACAAATCCGATTGGCTTCTAGACAGCTGGCCTTATTGGGCTACAGGTGAAAATGAAGATTATGTTGAGCAAGGCCTACAGCGACTTTCTGAGGATAAAGTTGCGGTAGATAGCTTAAAAGCAGCGTTCAATAGATTGGAAAAAAAGGAACTGAGATTTGTTATGGAGGCCCATACACCGATGTTGTATGTGGATTTTGATAAAAAAATGCTGAAGTCTAGATTTTTCGAGCAATTACTTTACCAGAACGTACCTCCGGACTGGACAGGACAGCACAGCGATTTTTTGGATGAAATTCCAGCAGCGTATAGGTACTGGGAAGTAGAAACATCGTTTAAACAAAAACACCCCAGGTAAGAGAATTGAGCCTTGGGTTGGCAGCACAGCTGCCGCGGATATGGATTCGTAGACGCAGTCTGCGAATAGCGGAGAAAGTCAGCATTCACAAATCCTGCCTCGGAGGACTTAAATAGCTAAAAGATGAAATTAACAGGAGGTATTGTGGTTTATACCATCAGAGCTAACCAGGAGGCCTACTATTATGGGGAGAACTCGTGGTGGTTAATTGATGGTTGGAGCGAGCGGATAAGGCAAGGCGTTTATTTTGAGTACATAGAAAAGCTAAAGATAAATCCCTGGTCATTTTCCAGTGAGTGCAAGCAGCGTCATTTGCCACAATTGATCATTGATTTTGACAAACAACTGCTAATCAATAACTTTTATGACCAGGCGCTTGAAAGCCGGGTGCCCGCTGATTGGCAGGGTGTTTGGGTAGCAGATCAGCCTACTTTTTTAACACATATTCCCGTGTCTGCCAGATTTTGGGAAACGTTGACCTTGATCTGACCACTTTGTCTTGACTTTTTCCCGCTATTCGTGGATGCATTCTACGAATAGCGGGGGCTGCAATAGGGTGAAATGACGTTTATCAATAATTCGATCAATTTTAAATTACTCAATCAATGCTATGGAGATTACAAAAATGATACGGGCGGTAGCTGAAAAGCAGGCGCCATTGGCTGTTATTTCGGACTATTTTTCAAATAAAAATAAAGAAGACCATTTTTTTGAAATCAAAGACTTAATAGAAAAAGCGCTAAAACGTTCCCCGCTAGAACCTTTAGAGATAGAGGCTCTACTATACGCTTTGTCGTGTAACCGGTATTTAGATAACCGGTATACGCACCTGCTTTGTAAGCTACTGGAGAAGCCTGACATATTACCCTACAACCTTGAATTTGTAGTTGAATTGTTACAATATATCAAGGATGGTAAAAGCGCTAAATGCATTAGCAATGCGATAGCCCTTTATCCTCCCTCAGATACTCATAGTATACCTACAAAATGTATGTGGGCCTTAAGAGATATTGGAACGGCAGCAGCAGTACAGTATTTAAAAGAATTGGCATTAAGTGAAAATGAAAAAATTGCAATACTTGCGAATCAGCAATTGCAATATGTCAAATAGAACGTTTCTGTTGGTCTGAACTATTTTCAATAATAGTTTCATGGTGTTTTAAAAAATAGTGCAAAATTATTTCACCAAACAGACTTAATTGTTGAAATATTTTTCACTAAATTTACTGGATGTAGCTGAGCTAAGCGCTGCGTTTGAATTGAAATTAAAATAGTAAAAAAACACCTTCTCTGACATGCTTGTTTTTGCTTGGCTTTAATCACCAAAATGGCCAGAGAACCACAATTGATGAATGACTATTAAAAACTTCATAGAAAGCTTCAGGCCCAATTATGATTTGTTGTCATATGTTGTCGCAAGAGGAGTTGGTTCCTGGTATTGTATCCCAATCGATTATTGGCTGATGAACCAATGGAGTCAGATCGGGATATCAAATGATTTGAGCGATGAAGACAAGGCCGCGGTGTTCCTAACCAAGGTTGAGCCGTATAGATTGTCTAATTCTTTTGTGCGCAAAGCCTACGAAAGAATAAAGGAGCAATCAAATGATTATCAGAAGAGATTCTTTATTCCGATGGTGTATTGTGATTTTGACCATAAGCTATTGTATACCATTTATGGTGAGGTAGCGCTTGAGGATTCGTTGTTGCCAGGTTGGGAAGGAAAGCTTTTGGATTTCCGCCAACTAATCAGGGAAGCGGATAGCTATTGGTCGGATTAGCGGGGTGGAAGAGCAATGGATTTGAGCTTAGGTTGGCGGCAAGTTACGGCTAGCCCCGCAGTCGCAGACTGCTGTGGATATTTATTCGTAGACGCAGTCTACGAATAGCGGCGAGCAATGGATTTGAGCTTTTGGTTGGCGGCAGGTTACGGCTAGCCCCGCAGTCGCAGACTGCTGTAGATATTTATTCGTAGACGTAGTCTACGAATAGCGGCGAGCAATGGATTTGAGCTTAGGTTGGCGGCAAGTTACGGCTAGCCCCGCAGTCGCAGACTGCTGTGGATATTTATTCGTAGACGCAGTCTACGAATAGCGGCGAGCAATGGATTTGAGCTTAGGTTGGCGGCAGGTTGCGGCTAGCCCCGCAGTCGCAGACTGCTGTAGATATTTATTCGTAGACGCAGTCTACGAATAGCGGCGAGCAAAGGATTTGAAGCTTAGGTTGGCGGCAGGTTACGGCTAGCCCCGCAGTCGCAGACTGCTGTAGATATTTATTCGTAGACGCAGTCTACGAATAGCGGCGTGGAAGAGCAATGGATTTGAGCTTTTGGTTGGCGGCAGGTTGCGGCTAGCCCCGCAGTCGCAGACTGCTGTGGATATTTATTCGTAGACGCAGTCTACGAATAGCGGCGAGCAATGGATTTGAGCTTAGGTTGGCGGCAGGTTGCGGCTAGCCCCGCAGTCGCAGACTGCTGTGGATATTTATTCGTAGACGTAGTCTACGAATAGCGGCGAGCAAAGGATTTGAAGCTTAGGTTGGCGGCAGGTTACGGCTAGCCCCGCAGTCACAGACTGCTGTGGATATTTATTCGTAGACGCAGTCTACGAATAGCGGTGAGCAATGGATTTGAGCTTTTGGTTGGCGGCAAGTTGCGGCTAGCCCCGCAGTCGCAGACTGCTGGGGATATTTATTCGTAGACGCAGTCTACGAATAGCGGGTTAAATAGAATAAGACTCAACCAATGGATGTAGACATTGTAAAAGCAAAAATATGGGATAACTCCATCACATTCGATGAAATCGATAGATTGTTTGGCGACCCTGGGATTGACAAGTCTGAAACTATTATTGGATTATTATATGATAGTTTACTAGATAAGCATGGAGATGCTGTTGAGTATCTAATTTATGCCGCTTACAAGAATGGCGTCTCGGAATCCTATAAAGATATCTTATGTGAGTTGTTAAATGTAAGGGAAACCTGGCAATACAAACAGGAAGATATTGCGACTTTGATCGGGGAAATAAAAAGCCCTGATTGTGTTTCTTGCCTTTACCATTTAGCGGAGGATTATGAAACTTCAGATATTCATAGCATACCATTAAAAGCGATGTGGTCATTAAGGTCAATAGGAAATAGCGAAGCAATAGAAAGTTTGGAAAAACTCAGTAAAAGTAAAGATGACCGTAAAGCAAAGATTGCTTTAGATCAATTAAAGCACCTGAAAAATAGTAAATAATATCCCCGCTAATAGCGGCAGTCTACGAATAGCGGGGCACCCTTTCAGACAACCGCCATTTGCAGGTGCAGGCACAATTCCTTATCCTTGTCGGTTCGGTTCGCTATTCGTAGACGCAGTCTACGAGTAGCGTGGGCCCCGCAGTCACAGACTGCTGTTGATATTTATTCGTAGACGCAGTCTACGAATAGGGGTTGTAGCGGTTGGCGCTGCCTACAATTTGGATCCAAAAAAATAAAATGAAGCATTTACCACTCGTACTCTTGCTATGTATTCCCCTCCTGGGCCTCACCCAGGCAAGCAACCTGGGCAATTGGTTGCTCTATTTTGGGAATAAGCAACTCAACAACCAGTTGAATTGGCACCACGAAGTGCAATACCGCAGCTACAATGCGGTGGACGATCTGGAGCAGCTCTTGCTGCGCACGGGAATCGGCTATAACCTCACCGAAAACAACAACAATATCCTCCTGGGGTACGGCTACATTCTGAGCCAGAACTACCTGGCGGGTGAGGCCGACAAGGTGACCGTCCATGAACACCGGATTTTTCAGCAATTCATCACCCGCCAAACTATCGGGCGCGTTTCGGTGCAGCACCGCTATCGATTCGAGCAACGCTTCATCGAAAGCAACTTTAAGCTGCGCTTCCGGTACTTCCTGTCCCTGAATGTCCCCTTGAACCACCCGACCGTCATTGACAAAACCCTTTATCTTTCGGCCTACAACGAAATATTCCTGAATACCACCGGCAACCCATTCGACCGGAACCGGCTTTACGGAGGGGTAGGGTACCGGTTGTCAAAAACACTCCGACTTGAGCTGGGTTACCTGAACCAGTTTTTAGCCAATACCAGTAGAGATCAGCTCAATGTGATCTCCTTTGTAAATTTTTAGCCGCTGCGCCACTCGCAAGCCGGTTGGTAGCCAAAACCACCAGTCGCGTGCTTGTGCAGACCTTCGAGGTTAATACTATTGGTGGGTGTTTTTACGGCAGCTGATCGCTCTTTTTCAAGGGGTAAACCTCGGAGGTCAAAGTGGCGCGACCTCCGAGGTTTACCCTCGTCACGAAGCAATTTCTCCAATTCGTACACGCTCAAACCTTCCGCTAACCTCGGAGGTCTACCCCGCTACCCCCCCTGCTATTCGCGGTCAAGAACGATCCTTGTTCCTGCCCTACCTACGGCAGCGGCGTATACGGCACTTCCACCGGAATCAGCGCTTGTGCGGCCGCCGGTTCGTGCAGGCTGGTTTCATAGACTTTTCTGCAAAAAGCGGTAATGTCCGTCACCTCCACGATCCATTCCTGCACGTACTGCTGTACCGCAATCCCGGAAAGTCCGATCTGGATCGCGCGATAATCCAGCTTGTTCAGGTGGATATCCCGTTCCGGATCCCACTGGATGCGTACCGGTGCGTGTTGCAGTTCTTCTTTCCAGGCTGCTTCGGATGCGTGAATGTGGGGGTCAAAATGCGACAGGCAGGCATGGGCCAGCGCCCAATCAAAGCCTGCGCGGGTGATCCGGATGGCCAGCACGTGTTCCTGGTTGGGCTTGGTGGCCCACCCACAGCGGTACATCATCCAGAGGAAGGAAGGTTTGATCCAGGTCATCCGATCCATTTTGAAGGGGGGCGAGACGAACGTCTGGTGCTGTACCGCCGACGCGGCAATGGCCTGGTGGTAAGCCTGGTAAACGGTGATGGTCTGGTCGTCATAGACCGCTCGGATTTGTCGTTCTTCGGGTTGCATCGTTTTGGCGCGTTGGTGAATTCAAGGTTTTTACATTTTCAAATAGCAGCTCGTCTTGCCTGGGGTAAAAGGTAGTTTTTTTTAAACGTTCTTCAATGGCTGATGACCACTTTTTCCTGGTGGCTATTGTAGGTCGGTGAAAGGGTTCCGGTCTGCAGGCCGATGGCGTAGGTATAGGTGCCCGCTTGTACCTGGGGCACCTGGAATTTCAAGCGCAGCTCCTGGGAGTCGGCCGCGGCAAACGTGGTGACGGCCGGCAGCCACTGGGCCGCTACGGAGTCGGCGTGGCGCAGGGGCTGGTCAAAAATGATCCAGGGGGTAATGGGCAGGTCCCCGGTCCGCAAGCGGATGATTTGGTTGTAGGGGTTGAATACCCTGACCGACAGGACGACTTCCTGGCCCGCCGTCCAGACGGGATTGCTGATGGCTGGCACCAGTTTCACTTTCTGTACCACCTGCAGGCTGTCGACCGTTTTTACCAGGTAGGTTCGCCGGTCGGGGCGGAGGGTATCGCAATCGCTACAGGACCAGTCGCCCTGGCCGGCCACCAACACCTGCTGATTTTGCAGGTCTTGTTCCCAGTCCCAGATGTCAAACTGGCTTTGCCGGTAATTGATGTTCGTAAAGGTATAGGCCCGCCGGCCGGTGTAAAATTGAAAGCCAGCCGCATCGCGGTAAGAATTTTCAAACACCACGGGCAGGTCGCCGGCTCTTTCCCGAATTACCGACACCCAGGCCTGGTTATTGAAGGGCGTCTCTAAGCCGGGAATGGGCAGCACCAGCACCAGCCGGGCCACCAGCAGCAAACCCACCGATGCCAGGGCGGCTACCCGGATTCGGCGACCGGCCCGGGGGGCTTCCTGGGCCCGCCGATACAGCCACAGCACCAGGGGGATCGTGAGCACCACGGTCCACTGCGGCTCTACGTGCCCCTTAAAAGTCGTGTAAAAGAAAAACCCCCAAAAGCCGAGGATGTTGAACAGGTAGGCGCGGTCCAGCGGGTTGCGCACCGGGTTTTTCCAGAGGATGCCCACCAGGAAAGGGAAAAGCAGGGGGCTGAAGATGAGCACCTGGTTGAGCAGGTAAACGAGCGTAAACTTCAGCTCGTAGGCGTCGTCCCGGCCACTGAGGTGGTAGCGAAAGGAGGGGAAGTCGTGGGTGTATTGCCAGTACAGGTGCGGCAGGAAAAGCAAACACCCGAACGCGGCCGCCAGGTAAAATTGGGACAACTTTAGCAAGCGGAGGTTGGAGAGCAGGGTAAAACCAATGAGGAGGATGCCGTGGTATTTGCTGTACAGCAACAGCGCCATGACCAGGCCCAGGAGCAAGGTGTTGGGCCAGGTGGCCTGGGTGATAAAATTCCGGTAGCACAGCCAGAACAGCACCGTAAACAACAACAGCGGCCCGTCGGGCGTAGCCACAAAGCCGTAGACGTGCAACATGGGCATAGCCGCCAGCAGCAAGAGCAGGGTGAGGTTGGCCTGGCGGGAGGTGGGCTTGCCGGCCAGGTGCCACATGCCCCAAAAACTGGCCACCTGAATCAGCACCGTGCCCAGCCGCAACCCCAGTTCGTGGGGGATGAGGGCATAACCGGGCCGGATTAGCAGGGCCACCATGGGGGGATGGTCGAAGTAGCCCCAGTCCAAATAGCGGGCGTAGAGCCAATAGTAGGCTTCGTCCGGTTCCAGTCCGGTCAGACCGGCTTGCAGCAAATTCAGCAAGAGCCAACCCAGCAGTCCGCCAAAAAAAAGCGTGCGGCCATTTTTTTGGGCGATGTTGAGCAGCGCGGGTTTTACGGTGTTCATCGAAAATGAAATCAGGTGTTCAGAAAGCAGGCAAAATGGAGAACGAAAATTTGTTAATAAATTTATAAAAAAAATAGTTGTCCCGCAAGGCTGTAGTGCTTTTTTATAGCGTCCTGGTTGGGGGGTGCTCCAGGGCTAATTAAGCAGCCGTACGCCTTTGCTTGCAAAGGCGTACGGCTGCACTAAAAGCGGTCTTCCGCTACTTCTCCAGCACCTTCACCGTCAGCCCCGAAGCGTTGCTGGCCTGGTGGTAGATGCGCATGGTCGCCCGCTGGAAATCGCTGTCGTCGCACTGGTAGATATCTACGAATTGCTGCGGGTTGCGGTCGAACAACGGGAACCACGAGTGCTGCACCTGCACCATCAGGCGGTGACCTTTCTGGAAGGTATGCGCTACGGCGGGCAGTTCGTATTTCACTTCGGTCACCACGCCCGGCTGGAAGGCTTCGGGCTTTTCGTAGCTGTTGCGGAAGCGCCCCCGAAAAATTTCGCCCCGCACCAGCATCTGGTAGCCCTGCATGGGCACGTTTTGGTCGTTGGTGGGGTAGTTTTGCAGGGTGTCGGGGAAGACATCGATGAGTTTTACCACAAAATCGGCATCGGTGCCGGTGGTGGTCACAAACAGGTCGGCGGTAAAGGCGCCGGTGATGGTCAGGTCTTCGGTCAGGGGATCGGTTTGGTAGACCATCACGTCGGGGCGGCGGGCGGCAAACCGTTGGTCGTCGGTCATGTACTCGCGGGTGCGGTTCAGGTGCACGTCTTCGGTGTAGGGCACGGGTTTCTGTGGGTCAGACACGTACTCGTCGAAGCTGGTGGCAGCGGTAGGGGCTTCCATGGTGATGCGGCCGTCGGCCTGGAAATAGAGGTTTTTGTCCGTGGTGTTTTTCGGGGGCCAGGTGTCAAAAGCATGCCACTGGTTTTCGCCGGTAATGAAGATATCGGCTTCCGGCAAGGTGAGCTCCCCCTTGCCTTTGAGGTGGAAATTGAAAAACGCCTGCTCCACCTCCTTGTAGTGCGCGCTGGTATTGGCGCCAAAATGAATATTACCGAGTTGTTCGCCCGCATCGCGGGCCCATTGTCCGTGAAACCAGGGCCCCATCATGAGCCGGTTCGACACCGTAGCCGGATTCTGTTCTTCAATGGCCTGGTAGGTATGCCAGGCACCCCAGCAGTCTTCGGCGTCGAACAAGCCACCCACGGTGAGCACGGCAGGTTTGATGTTTTTCAGGTGCGGACGCGGGTCGCGCGCCTGCCAGAAATCGTCGTAGTTGGGGTGGCTCATCAGGTCGGTCCAGAACTTGATGCTGTCGCCGAAGACCATCTCCTTGGCGTGTTTCAAGGCACCCATTTTCAGGAAGAAATCATAATTGTCGGCGTTGGGGAAATCGTAGCCCGTCTGGCGTGCGCGGGTAGGCTGGGGGCGGGGCTTGCCGAAGCTGGAATAAAAGCGGAAGCCATCCAGCAGCGCAAAGGCGCCGTTGTGGTGGAAGTCGTCGCCGATGAACCAGTTGGTCACGGGCGCTTGTGGCGATACCGCTTTCAGTGCCGGGTGGGCATTGATCAGGGTCATGGTGGAGTAGAACCCGGGGTAGGAGATGCCGAAAACCCCCACTTTGCCATTGTTGTGGGCCACGTTTTTCACCAACCAATCAATCGCATCGTAGGAGTCGGTGGTTTCGTCGGTCTCCTTTTTGCTTTTCTTGTTGGGGTTGTACGGGCGCACGTCCATGTACTCGCCCTCACTCATGTAGCGGCCGCGCACGTCCTGGTAGACGAAAATATAGCCTTCTTCAATCAGTTTTACATTCGAAGCCAGCGCACTGGAAAAAACCTTTTCCCCACCCGGTTCAATGTTGTAGGGTGTGCGGGTCATCAGCATGGGATAGTCCTTGCTGGTGTCTTTGGGCGTGTAGATGGACGTGAACAAGCGCACGCCGTCTCGCATGGTGATGTACACTTCCTGTTTGGTCAGGCGGGCTTCGAGCCACTTGGGGCTGCCCGGCGGGGCGTCCAGGGCGTTGCGGCTGAAATTGAGCGGTACCCCCTCGCCACCTTGCTTAAAAGTGCCCGTGATGGTGGAAAAATCGGGGGCTACGGCACCCGCATATGTTACCTGCAAAGCGGGGATGGCAAAGGCCAATTTCCCGTTTTCGAACTTGAAATCGGGTACGGGAATACCTTCGGGGGTTTGGTCGGGGCTGTAGGCGGTGGCCGTATAACCGCTATTACCCTGGGCTACCTCCAGGTCGAAGCGCAGGGTGACCGCCGGCAGTTCGAGGAGGCCGTGCCATTTGCCGGTGAGGTCCTGGGCGGTCAGTTGGTTGGAAACCATGCCCCAACACAGGAGGGACAGGAGGAGGGGAAGGATTGCTTTTCGCATGAATAGAGGTTGGTGGTTTGTCCCCGTTGGTGAAAGGTAGGGATAAACCCGATTGGATAAATACGGGTAAAGTAACTCAAATATACACGGTTGGTCCCAGAGTTTACTAACTTTAAAGGCCAATCTTACCGGAGGAGTTCCCGTATTTGGCCCAACAACCCCCCTTGTCAAATGATTAATTTATACTACAAATTTAGCCCACTTCTGTTGTTTCCATTGTGCTGTTTCGGCAGCATATGTGGGTGGGGGCAGCAGGTGAACCTGAAAATTGCGGGCGATAGCGAACAGGGTTTTACCGTAGCCATCTACCAGGGCGATCAATTGTTGCTGAATAACACCGAAGAATTTTCGCTTAAAATGTCCAACCAGGACGACAGCGAGCACGCCGCAATAGCCGCCTGGACGGGCGCTGCCTGGACGGGTGATGAAAACCGGCTGGTGTTGACCAGAAATTCTTACGTGTCCGAACTGGATTTGAATATCGCGGTGAGCGTCACCTACCAGGTGGTCAGTCAAGGTATTGTGGAAAAGCGGATTGAATTGTTTCAATCGGGGATGCCGTCGTTGTTGTACACGTTGACAGAAACGGCCCGACCTGCCGTGGCACCTACCCAATTCGTCACCTTTGAACACGACGATTTTCCCGGTGGGTTTGCCCACGAGATATTTCCGGCGGCTGGCTTTGTGACCCCCGATCAGCTGTTGGTGGGTTTTTTAATGGACGCCGGTTACAACAACCACTATACCCGCACGACCCGGCGGCGGTTCAACGGCCACGGCGGCGGGTTTGTGGGCATGAGAAGACTGCCGGATCCGGCGTTGGTGGCGGTGGCAACTGCAGCGGAACGCGCCAATAACCAATACTACATCAAACAGACTTTCGGCGAAATGTACAACCTGGATGCCGGTACCGAAACGGTGGTGCCGATCACCGCTGCGTTTCAAAACGTCGGGGAGGTGGTGGTAGACCAACAACCCGGCCTGATCATGCTGGACTGTGGGTCTTCCGCTCGGGCAGGAATAGAATTTATAGCCCCCTTCCGCGACCAGCAGGTCTATACGATCTCCTTCCTGGCCAAAGGCACGCTACCCGTGGCGCTCAAACTGTTCAGAATTAAAAACGGCAAGCAAACGATTGAACTGGAACACGGCGTAAAATACATCGATCAATTTCCCGTCAGGGATACCGCCTGGACCCTTTTTAAAGGCAGCATCCTGGTGCCCTACATTGAAAACGACAGCGTGTCGGTGTTTCTCGGGTCACAGGCGGGCCGGGAAGGTAAGCAGGAGATTAAGGATTTGCAGATCGTGGTGCACGAGCCGGCAAAGCAACCTTACAACCGGATGCCCATGGGCGAACCCGTCGCCAAGACCACCTACATTTTTGTGGAACCCTGGGTCAACCACCACGATTTCGTGGTGGCGGCGCAAGTGCGGCTGGCCGAAGGGAAGGGCTTTCAAGGCACCCCGATCGAAAAAATGCTGTACGCCAACCTCAATATGCTGACCTGGATTACGGCCATCAACGACAACACCCCGTTCAATGTCCCCAATATGAACTACGCCCCGGACATGTATAACCGGGATGCCTTTTTCTCCATTGTGTCGAGCTACAATAAAACCTTGAACCTGGCAATCTGGAAACAATGGGGCAAAACCCAGCACCCCAACGGCGCCATTGCCACCATCATTACCCCCTATATGGGGACGGTGGAAGTGAAAGACAACGAAGCGACCATCCAGTGGCTCATCTGGGCCATGCTGAACAAGCGCCGCTTTGGCGTGACCCTGCCCGCCGAAAAGATCAACAAAGCCGTGGCCTACGTGTTGAATGAATTTGATGAAGACGGCGATGGAATCTGCAAGTCCCATTTCACCTTGAGCCAGGTAGATATTATCGACTACCAACCTAAAACGGACCGGCTGGCCGTCAACCAGGGCATGTTTGCCATCGCTTTGCGGACGATTAAGGAGTTGGGATTCGACGTGTCGGATGCCTACCTGGAAAAAGCCGAAACCGCGTACCGCAACTTTTACGATGTGGAAAGAAAGCACCTGTTGTTTGACCGGGCGTTTCCCGACATCATTTCCCTGACGGATCTGGAACCGGAATTTTTCTCCCTCTGGTTGTTTAACCGGCCGATGTTAACCGACACCATGGTCATCAATCACCTGGCGCAAATGCCGCTGCTCAACAAAAGGGCAGATGCGCCGCACCCCAGCTATGGCACCACGGCCCCCATCTGTGTGAGGCTGATCGCCGACGAACCAGGATACGCTTACCTCAGCCCGGCGTACCAACCCTTCGGGGAATTCGGCGCCACCAACTACCAGGACGGCGCCCGCGATGGCGTCTACTACAACGGGGGCAGTTGGCTGCGCGCCGAGTATTGTGCCTACGTAGTGGGGTTGAAACACGGCTGGGACAAGGCGCCCCTGCTGATGGAAAACCGGGTGTGGGCAGAAATCAACCTGAACCCCGAATGGCCGTATAGCAAAGAATTTATCCCCACCAAATGGACGACTACGGCTTCCTGGTGGCCCTCCACCCGCGGCTTGTGCTGGAACGTGTTTATCCTGCTGGCCAACGAAGTGGCGGGCCTGCGGACACCCGCGATGGATCCGGACTATGGGGAGTAGAAAACTAAATTTTAAAAACAAATGAGGAGCTCGGAATTAGCGTCATTATTGAATGAGCTTAATAGTGGTGATTTCAAAGGCGAAATTTTTTCAAGAAAAATCAATGACCATGTTTATTATTCAAAATTTTGGCTAGCAGCAGATCAGGTTGACATCAACAAAAAACCAATCAATAACCCGCCTCACACGGCCTATTTCATTAAGGGAGGAGACGGTGCCTTTGCCGGCCTGGTACTTGATATAAACTCGGACTTGCATTGGCATATTTTAAAAGAGAATAGGAAAAATGGCTATTTGACCAATGCGTTGAAGTATGCTATATTACCTCATCTATCCTTGAAAAAGGACCAGCAAAGAATAACAATAGATGGGAATTCACTCACGGCGGAAGAATTTGCGAATTCTCAGCGGGTGGCGATAAATGTTGGATTTACCCTGAGCGAGTCAAAAAACGCTAAGAGTGAATATATTATTAACCTCACGCACCGGATGCCTGCCCTCGAGCAGGAATATGTAGATTTTTCTAAGGAAGAACTATTGCGTATCCAGTCTAAATTACAATACCTCAGAGATTCACTTTATAGAATAGAAGTTGGCTTAAACGTGAAATATGGTGATTGCGACGAAATGGAGCATTTTAGGGAGACCCGGAAAATGCTTAAAAAGTTGGTTGCTAAAACCGAAGCTATTTGGGATAGGATGAAAAATAAAAACAGCACAGGATAATGGCTGCAAGGTTGGCGTTGCACTTCCTTTTTGCTGGCGGATGCAGCGGAGAAAGATTGCTAAAACCAGCCGTTACCAGTCAAAAAATGCTACCTCCCCAAATAAAGTCATGGAAACCGGCCCCTCCGGGATAGCGACCGATCAGGTGGAATTGCTGTAATCCGAGCAAGTCCGAATTGTACCGAAGGGTATTCAAGTGCTGGATGGCGGGGGTTTCTTTTACTTCGTAGGCTACTTTTTCGTCCAGGATGAAGTCAATCTCTTTGCTTTTTGAGGTTTCGAAATAGTTCAATTGCCCAAGCGAGGCAAGCTGGTTGGCTATGGCGTTTTCGAAAACATGACCGCTGGAAAGGCCTTTCTGGAGCTTATTCAAAGTGCCGGTATCCGAAAAATAAATCTTGGGCTGACTGGTTAGTTCCTTGTCAATACCTTTTGAAAAAGGTTTTACCAACCTGATAAAGTAAGTGTGTTCCAACAGGGAAATATATGCCTTGATCTTGTGTCGGTTGAGTCCTATAATGTTGGCCAGTTTGCTGTAGTCCAATTTGCTACCCGCCCTGCCAGCCAACAGCAGCATCAGTTTGTACAGCGAGTCCGTCATTTCAAAGTCGGACAATAATTTGATATCCAGCTCGATGTAAGAGTTGATGATATCGGAGAGGTAGTCTTCCCGGTCGGCATTGCTGTCTGCAAGCACGACTTCGGGGAAGCCCCCGTACCGGATGAATTCTTCGTATAAACCGGAATACAGTTCGTAATAGGTGCGCAAAAAATGCTTGTTTTTTTCCAGTTCCAACGGTGGCTGATAGGCGTCCTTGAATTGAAGGAACTCCCTAAAACTGAGTGGCCACATTTCAAAAATTTTCTTCCGCCCGGCGAGGCTTTCCGAAAAATGGTTTTTGATATAAAATGAACTGGAACCCGACACGATGAATTTTATATTGTAGCTGTCGTAAAGGCTTTTGATGACGCTGGGGATGTTTTTGACGAGTTGTATTTCGTCGAGGGCGATGACGGCAGGGGCCGCAAAATTAATGCCGAGTTGAACCAATCCTCTTTCGATGTCGGCGTAAGAAGATTGGTTAAAAAGATGCCGGTACTCAATCCTTTCCAAATCGAGGTAGACCTTGTTTTGATGGCCGATTTTATTCAATAGGTATTGAATGGCTGTCGTCTTGCCCACCCGTCGCATACCCGTAATTACGGTTACTTGTTTTTTGGGAAGATGCGCTTCGAGTACATAAAATGCTTGCCTGTCGTACATTTTATCGGATTTTATGTACAAATTTACAACAAATTATCCGAATAACGGAAGGTGACGGGTCTACGAGTAGCGGATATAATCGTAAATTTGACGAATTCTGCCGTACCTTAGGAATTCACCAGGCCAGCAGAAAATCATACCTTGAAGCGCAGGGGGCTTCCCTGCTCAAATTATACAATTACGCCGTTTAATGAACTACTACCTAATCATCTCAGGCTTAGTCTTTTTGGCCGCAACTTTCGGCTACATCAATGTTCGGTTTTTCAAGTTGCCGACTACGATAGGCTTAATGCTGATTACCATCCTCTACACTTTCGGGGTGTTGGCACTCAGCTTTTTTGACGATACGCTCTTAAAGGCCGAAGCGGAACTGATTCGGCAAATTGACTTCAAAACGGTTTTGATGGACTATATGCTGAGCTTCCTGTTGTTCGCCGGCGCGTTGCACACCAATTTCCAGGAGCTCAAAGCACAGCGGTGGCCCATTATCGCTTTTGCGACGATCGGCGTCGTGGTTTCTACCTTCCTTATCGGTACCTCCACCTTCTATTTGCTGCAGCTACTGGGGTTGCAAATCAGCTATATCCATTGCTTGCTTTTTGGAGCCATCATTTCGCCTACCGATCCGATTGCCGTGTTGGGCATCCTGAAAAAAGCCAACGCGCCCAAGAAACTGGAGATCAAGATTGTCGGAGAATCGCTCTTTAACGACGGCGTCGGCGTCGTTTTGTTTTTGACTTTGTTTGCCATTGCGGCTGCCGAGGGCGAAGCCATCAACCCTGCGGAAATTGCCAAACTGTTCGGACAGGAAGTATTCGGCGGATTACTGCTGGGCTTAGGTATTGGTTGGATTACCTTCCAGTTGCTCAAATCCATCGACGATTTCAGCATCGAGGTCATTATTACGCTGGCGGCGGTCATGGTAGGCACGGTGACGGCCCACGAACTACACGTATCCGCTCCTTTGGCGATGGTGGTGGCGGGATTACTGGTGGGGCACGACCGGGTGAGGGATTCCGCCATGTCGGAAACGACGGAACTTTACGTGGACAAATTCTGGGAGCTGATCGATATTTTACTCAATGCCGTCTTGTTCGTACTCATCGGTATGGAAATGCTGATCCTCACCTACCAGGCCAATTACCTGCTCGCTGGCTTTTTGGCCATTCCCATTATCCTGGCGTGCCGTTACGCATCGCTCTGGTTGCCCGTGAAAATTTTCGAAAAGAAACTGGACTTCGTTCCCCACACCAATAAGATCATGACCTGGGGCGGCCTCAGAGGGGGGATCTCTATCGCCCTGGCGTTGAGCCTTTCCGCCGAGATGAACCGGGAGATGTTCTTGGTCATGACCTACATCGTGGTGGTCTTCTCTATCCTGGTGCAGGGGCTGACGATTGAGCAGGTGATTAAGCGATTGCTGCTGAAAATCAACAATTCCTGAAAAAAACCGGAACCGTAGCTATTTCTGTGGCCAACCATGTGACTTCCTCTCTTTTAGGACTCCTTTCTTCAGGCCGAATTGCCTTGTTGCAGCAGGGCACCGGCCGGAATAACCTGGCGGCACTAACCTGTTTTGGCGCAGCCAGGCACAGCAGGGTATTTTGGCGCAATCATCGGGCTACATCTTAAAGCTTATATATGAAAAACCAATGGTCTTTACCAATAGGGCGTTTTTCGGGTATCCAGGTCTATATCCACTGGACGTTCATGATTCTCCTGGCCTGGATTTTGGTCATGAATTACAGTGCCGGTCATTCGCTGGTGGAAGGGGGGTGGAGCCTCTTGTTTGTGCTCACCTTATTTGGCTGTATCGTGTTGCACGAGTTTGGGCACGCGCTGACGGCCCGGAAATTTGGCATCAAAACCGGCGACATCACCCTTTACCCCATTGGCGGGATAGCCAGCCTGGAAAGTATGCCCGAAAAGCCAGCCCAGGAGCTGCTGGTGGCCATCGCTGGTCCGACGGTCAACTTCACCATTGCGGTGCTGCTGTGGGGATACCTGCGCGTTTCCGGAACCTTTCCCGACCTGGCTGCGCTGAAAGATTCGGCTACGCTGCAGGACCAGTCTTTTGTGTTCAATCTTTTTGCCGCCAACCTCCTCCTGGCCACGTTCAACCTGTTGCCGGCCTTCCCGATGGACGGTGGCCGGGTGCTGCGGGCGTTGCTGGCTTTCAGGATGGATCGGGCCAAAGCCACCCGGGTGGCTGCTTCGGTGGGGCAATTGCTGGCCATCTTTTTGGTCTTCCTGGGTTTTTCCTACGACTTCTGGCTGGTCTTCATCGGCTTGTTCGTCTACCTGGGCGCCGGCGGCGAGGCAGCCTTCGAAACTTCCCGGCAGATTCTATCCCCCCATACGGTACGGGATGCGATGATGACGAAATTTTCTGCACTGCACCCCGCCGACCCGCTGGGAAAAGCAGTTGAACTACTACTGGACGGCCAGGATCAGGAGTTCCTGGTCATCGACCAGGGAAAGGTCGTCGGTATCCTGCTGCGCCTCGATATCATTCGCGGACTGGCCGCCCTCGGAAAAGCCAGCCCGGTGGAAAAAGCCATGCAAACCGAGTTCCTCACCCTAACTCCGGAACTCGCCCTCAAGGACATCTATCCCAAATTGGTGGCGACCAAATGTTCCGTTTTTCCGGTAGTCGAAAAAGGCGCACTCGTCGGGGTAGTGGACATGGACAATATCCAGGAACTGATCTGGGTGAACAGTGTCGTGCCTGCTGCCGTATCCTGACGGGGGCCAGCCTGAAGCAGACAGCCCCCGCATCGCCGCATTTTTTTCCTCCCTTGCAGAAGCAAACAGAAGTCGCTATTATGTGATATCTTGCGCTCCTCCTTTCGCAGCAAGCGCTAGTCCAGGTACAAAAAATAGAACCTTCTCTGACATTTTTGTGGTCAGGCTAAAGCAAAAATGATAAGCGACTGATAAGGAGCGTCATTTTTGTTTTTGCTTGACCTACATCACAAAAATTGTCAGAGAATCAAATAAACAGGATGAAAATAGCGGTATTCAGTACCAAACCCTACGACCAGGAATATTTTGAGCGACACAATAAAAATGCTGATTTTGAATTCACTTATTTTGAAACAACCCTCAATAGCCGCACCGCCAATCTAACCGCCGGATTCGACGTGGTCTGCGTTTTCGTAAATGACCAGGTGGATGAGGATACGATAAAAAAGATGGTTGACCATGGGGTCCGGCTGATTGCCTTGCGTTGCGCCGGCTACAACAATGTGGATATCGAATCCGCAAAAAGGAACCAGCTCAAAGTCGTACGCGTACCCGCTTATTCACCCGAAGCCGTGGCCGAACACGCCGTAGCCCTCCTCCTCACGTTGAACCGGAAGACCCACAAAGCTTACAATAGGGTTCGGGAGGGCAACTTTTCCCTGAATAATCTAATAGGTTTTAACCTTCATGGCAAAACAGTGGGCGTTATTGGAACCGGCAGAATAGGCGCTACTTTTTGTCGGATAATAAAAGGGTTTGGCTGTAAAATCATTGCCTTCGATAAATACCCCGCGGATGAATTGATCCACCTCGGGGTGGTTTACCTGCCTTTAACGGAAGTTTTTCAGCAGGCCGACATCCTGTCTTTACACTGCCCGCTCAATCCGGACACCAAACACCTGATCAATGCCCATACCTTGTCGTTGATGAAAGAGGGGGTTATGATTATCAATACCAGCAGAGGTGCACTCATCAATACGGCCGATATCATCGAAGGCCTGGCAGAGCAAAAAGTCGGCTACCTGGGAATCGATGTGTACGAGCAGGAAGAGAACCTGTTTTTCAAAGACTTGTCAGAAAGCATCATCCCCGATGATTTAATTGTCCGGCTGATTGGTTTCCCCAATGTGTTGATCACCTCCCATCAGGCGTATTTTACGAAAGAAGCGATGCGCGAAATCACCATCACCACCTTAGAAAATATCGAAGACTTTGGTAAGGGGATCGCCTTGAAAAACGAAATTGTATAGAGGCGCACTAAAAAGGCTCTAAGCTCTAAATTGGCCAAGATGAATAACCGGCAGATGCTACAAGAAATAGCAGCCATCTTCCTGGCGGAAGAGCTGGATCAGGTAACCTTGTCGGCTACGGCCAAAAGATACCGGGAACTATTGTTTGCGTGGGCAGAATTTGATTCTAAAAATGAGGATTTCAAAACGGATATTTATATTGAAAATGGCAAAGCAATAGGTTCCTACTGGGCTGCTGCTTGTATCAGTGATGCCAGGAGGACTCGAAAACTCATCAAAGGCGTATTTGAGGCCATAAAATACCTGAAAACAAAAAACGAAGGCCCTGTACATATTCTTTATGCGGGCACCGGCCCATTTGCCGCGCTTATTTTGCCGTTATTAGCGGTCTATACAGAGGAGGAGGTTCAAGTTACGCTAATTGAAATAAATGAAAACAGCTGTGACTTTTTGAAAAAAATATTTTCAAAATTAAATTTCAATGGATTTGTAAAAGCGTTGGTACAGGAAGATGCTACTGCGTATAAAATCAAGGACGGCGAGCAAATTGATGTCCTGCTCAGTGAAACCATGCAGCATGCTTTAAGAGAAGAACCGCAGGTTTCGATCGTTACCAACCTGCTGAAACAAATGACCAATGAGGTGATTTTAATACCTGCGAGAATTATCCTATACTTAGGTTTTTTGAATACGGAATACCCACCTGGTCAGGTGGATGACGACCTTGTCTTTAAAAAAGAAGGTGCCGTTTTTGAATTAAGCAAAGAGACCATTAAAGATTTCAAATACATCAGCGCCGATAATCAAGGAGAAATTGACTTTGTACCCGTTACGATGGTGGTAAAGCCGGCGTCCTGGAAGCATTATACCCACCTGGCTATTTTTACAGAAATTCAGGTTTTTGGAACTATTTGGCTCCGAACCTACGAGAGTGGACTGACCAGCCCCTGGATCATAGCTCCCCTGCCCACGGAGGAAACCAAAGAATGGTCCCTCACCCTGAGGTATCAAATAGCTGCTAATCCTGGGCTTGCGTATAAGCTTGGCTGAGTCTATTACAGCACCACACTCCGCTGGCGCATACTCTCATACAGCATAATGCCCGTCGCGACACTCACGTTGAAAGAGTTGAGCGTACCCAACTGCGGAATGCGGAAACAGCGATCCGCCGCTGCCGCTACCCCTTTGCTGATGCCCTCGCCTTCGGAGCCCAACACCAGCGCCACCGGCCCCGTCAGGTCCAGTTCGTGGAGGTACTTGTCGCCGCTCAGGTCGCTGGCCAACACCCGCACCCCACTTTCCTGCAGGAAGGTGATGGTGCTCACCAGGCTCTTCACCCGGCACACCGGTACCCGCGCCAGCGCACCCGCCGAAGTCTTCAGGGCTTCGGCCGACAGGCCCGCGCTGCCCTTGGCGGGAATCACCACGGCGTGCACACCACACAGTTCTGCGGAGCGGGCAATGGCGCCGAAGTTGCGCACATCGGTCACCCCGTCCAGGAGCAGGAGGAGTGGCGTTTCGCCCTTTTCGTACACAAAGGGCAAAATATCGTCCAGTTGCTGGTAGGCCGCGGCTCCCAACAGCGCCACCACGCCCTGGTGGTTGCCCTTCACCAGCCGGTTGATGCTGTCCTTGGGCAGAACGGTCATCGGTATCTTGAGGTCGCGGCACAGGTGGCGCAACTCCTTTTCAAACTCTCCCCGCGTGCCTTGTTGCAACCACACCTTTTCTACGGGCTGGTTAGCCGCCAGGGCTTCCAGTACCGGATGCCGCCCAAAAACCCATTGTTTATCGTCCATGTTTGTGTATCTGCCAGCGAAAATTAAAATTTCTCCGGCAAAGCTACTACAAAGGCGGTATTTGTCGGCTGAATTCAGTTATTTGTTGCAACAGGCGCCTACCAGTTTCCAGATTTGACTTAATTTTGTGGACCGACCCTATATTCATTTTACACCCTCAAATCAACTTCAGTCATGAAAAGAAGTCTTACACTTCTCTTGCTCCTGGTAGGAATAGGAAGCATCCAGCCGCTCTTTGCTCAACAACAAAACGAACGCGACAAGGCGCAGCGTTACCTCGAACAACACGCCACCGAATGGGGGCTCGAGGTCGCCGACCTGGTCGATGTCATCGTCAGCGACCAGTACGTTTCGGCCCACAACGGCGCCAAACATTTCTATTTTGTCCAGCGGTACGCCAGCATTCCCGTTTACGGAACCGTGACCGGCGTACACCTCTCCCGCAGGGGTGAGATCGTGTCGGCCACCCCTGCTTTCGAGCCCCACCTGGCCGAACGCATCAACACCGCTACCCCCGCCACCACCGCCTACCAGGCCCTGACGGCCGCCCTGGCGGATTGCGGGGTTCACCCCACCCAGCCGCTGGCCCTCAAAGAACAGCAGGGTAGCCGCTATACCTTTGCCGGCGGCGCCGTAGCCCACAACGACATCGTGGTCAAGCTGCGCTACCTGCCGGTGCTGGGTACCGACGAGATTCGCCTGTGTTGGGATATGGCCATCGACCTGGCCAACTCTGCCGACTACTGGAGCCTGCGCGTGGATGCCGTCACCAACAAGGTCATCCACCGCCACAACTACACCATCTACTGTAATTTTGATGCCAAAGACAAAACCGTGGCCCACGCCGATCACTGCGCCCACCAGTGGGAAGGCGAAAAGGTGGTGCTCCAACCCGCTACCGCCGCCGTGGTAGACGGCACGTCGGCCTACCGCGTGTTTCCGGTGCCCATTGAGAGCCCCATCCACGGGGAGCGCCAGCTGGTCATTGATCCGGCCGACCCCATCGCCTCTCCCTTCGGCTGGCACGATGTCAACGGCATGCCTGGCCCGGAATACACCATCACCCGCGGCAACAACACCCACGCCTACCTGGACGCGGAAGACATGAACACTTCCCTGGGTGATGAGCCCGACGGAACCGCCGACTTGAACTTCGATTTTTATTTCGATGTCGACGACGAACCCGAGAACATGCAACCGGCAGAAATCACCCAGATGTTCTACATGGTGAACATGATGCACGATATCACCTTTGCCTACGGCTTCAATGAGGAAGCAGGCAATTTCCAGCGGCGCAATTATTCCGGCGCCATGGGGGGCAACGACCACGTGTTTGCCGAAGCCCAGGACGGCAGCGGCACCAACAACGCCAACTTTTCTACCCCGCCCGACGGCGCCAATGGCCGCATGCAGATGTACCTCTGGCAGGGAGTCGCCGGCCGGGTACTGACGATCGACTCTCCCGCCAGTGTGGCCGGGAGCTACGAGTCGGGTACGGCCAGCTACGGGCCTCAGATTCCGGAAATTCCGATCGTGGGTCAGGTCATCCGCGCCTACGATGCCTCGGGTTCGCCTTTCATCGCCTGCGAGGAGATCGCCAACGCGGCGGAAGTGAGTGGAAAAATTGCCCTGATCGATCGCGGCAGCTGCTTTTTTGAAGAAAAAACCCTCCGTGCCGAGGCCGCCGGCGCCATTGCCGTCATTATTTGTAATTACGAAGAAGAAGCACTGGGTATGGCTGGCGGTGTAGACAATGCCGACCCCAGTATTCCTACCGTCAGCATGAAGGCTTCGGACTGCAACCGGCTCAAACTGCAGCTGGAATTGGATGTGGTGGTTACCGCCAGTATTGGCCGGCCCGCCGACAGTGGCGCCACCAAGGTGGGCTCCGGTTTCGACAACGGCGTAGTCGCCCACGAATACGGACACGGCATCAGCAACCGCCTGACGGGCGGCCCGGGCGCCGACGACTGCCTGACCAACAATGAACAGATGGGCGAAGGCTGGAGCGACTTCTTCGCGCTCATTACCAGCGTGCGCCCCGGCGACACGGGCGCCACCCTGCGCGGTATTGGCAACTATTCTGATCGCAAACCAGCCGATGGCACCGGTATTCGCCGCAAGCCGTACTCCACTGATTTTGCCATCAATAACCACGATATGGACGATATCGTCGGTACGACGGCGCCCCACGACCTGGGCGAAGTATGGGCCACCGCCATCTGGGATCTCTACTGGGCCATGGTCGATCAGTACGGTTTTGATCCCGACCTGATCAACGGCACCGGCGGTAACAATATCGCTATCCAACTGGTGATGGACGGCATGGCGCTGCAGCGTTGCAACCCCGGTATTATGGATGGCCGGGATGCGCTGATTACGGCGGATTACCTCAATGCCGAAGGGGCTAACGAATGCCTGATCTGGGAAGTTTTCGCCCGCCGCGGCATGGGCTTCGGCGCCAACCAGGGTAGCCGCAATACCCGCGATGACAACCGCAAAGACTTTTCCATTTTGCCGGCGTGTATCAAGGAGCTGAAGATCGAAAAATCTGCCGATCAGGGGCTGATCATCGCTGGCGAAAACATCACCTTCACCCTGGTGGTCAGCAATGACAAGGAAGAAACAGCTACGGGTGTCGTGGTGCAGGATGAACTGCCCAGCGGGCTTACCCTCGTGCCTGGTTCCGTCATGGGGGCCACGGTCACCAACAATGGTACCAGCCTGACCTTCGGCCTCGGCGAAATTGCGCCGGAAACCAGAAAGACCATCACCTACCAGGTGACGACCAACGCCAATGTCCGCTCTATCCAGCAGTTTTACGACGGCATGGAAAATGGCGACGGCAACTGGGAATTCGAGAACCCCACCGGCTTCGATATCTGGGACATTACGTCCATTAATCCGAACAGCGGCACCAAAAGCTGGTACGTCGCCAACGGCGTGGATGCCAACGACCAGATCTTGTTGCTGAGTGAGGCTTTTGAAGTAGCTGGCCTCGCCCCAACCCTGCGTTTCTACCACGATTACAATACCCAACCCGCTACTGACGGTGGTTTTGTGCAGGTCTCCACCAACGGTGGAACCAGCTGGAACGACGTGCCCGCCAGCGCCTTTATTCGCAACAGTTACCGGGGCCGACTAGCGTCGCGTACCCTCTTTACGCCGAACATCCTGGCTTTCTGGGGAGATAGCGATGGTTACGTAGACTCTTACATCGACCTCAGTGCCTACCAGGGCCAGACCATTCAGGTCCGTTTCCGCTTCGCTTCCGATGATGGAATTGGCGCCGAAGGGTGGTACCTGGACGACTTCGAACTCATGGACAAAATCGCCTACGAAGGCGAAGCCTGTGTCAGTTCCAACGAAGGTGACCTGGGCTGTGCCCGCGTGCCCGCTGGCGGTGTGATCGTGGATACCAAAGTGGCGGTCGGTACCGACAACCCGGTCTACGATCCGGAAATGTTGCAAGTGTACCCCAACCCTGCCCGCACGACGCTCAATATCGCCCTGGGCGGGGAGTTGCCGGGCACCCTGGACGTTCAACTCATCAGCGCCAGTGGGGTAGTGGTGCGCCAGTGGCGCAACCAGTCGCTGCCAGGCCAGTTGTTGCCGCTGAATATCAGTGACATTCCAGCTGGTTTTTACTTCGTACAGGTCAACACCAAAGCGGGTATCTTTACCGCCAAGGTGACGATTCAGTAAGTCGCACCGCAAGTCGAATAAGAATACTAGTCATCCCGAATTTTGGTACTGTCCAAAATTCGGGATTTCTTTTGGGGCGGTGGCCCGGCTGGGGCGATGGGAAATTTTTCTTGCAAACGGCAGAAATTTGTTGAAACAACAACAATTACCTAATTTGCATCACTTGATTAAACCATTGCACCTTAATGGGTAAAGAACCAACTGATAGTACCCAGGAAAATTCATTTCAACTCCCCGACCGCCAGTGGGAATACCTGCTGGATCGACTCGAGCGGGAGGAAGCGGTCTTGTTTATTGGCCCAGGAATCCTTCCCCATGATCAACACGGCACCGTGGAAGATGCCCTGGATGAATATTTGCAGGAAAAGAGCAAAGCCGAGGCCAATCCTTTTATCGAGAAATTTTACCGCGACGATAAGTTCTTTATGCTCAATGAGCGGGACAAGGACGAAAGCCTCTGGAATTTTATGTCCTATTACCGGGATTTCTTTACCGAGAAAACCAACGAGCTGACCGCCGCCCGCGCAGTGCTGGACAAGATCACCCAGATTCCCTTTTCGACCATTATTTCGCTGAGCCCCAACCAGTTGCTGGAAGAAGCTTACGGGGATAAATTCGCCTTTCATACCGATTTTTACAACAAGAAAAAGAAGCCCCAACCTTTCGTGCCGGGGCGGAAAGAAGATCCGCTCATCTACTACATGCGGGGGAAAATGACGGCCGACGAGAGCATGATCATCTCGCACAATGACCTGTTTGATTACCTGGAATCCATCTACGAGGCCAAAAGCATGGATGCCGACCTGAAAGCGAATTTAAAGGCGGCCAAGTACTTTGTTTTCCTGGGCCTGCCCTTCGAATCCTGGTACATGCAACTGTTGATCCGGTTGTTTGAATTCCAGGCCATCAGTCCACGCATCCTGGCCTTGAAAAAATTCCAGGACAAAGACAACAGCCAAAAAATCGTGTACGAAGATCTGTACAAAGTGCAGTTCTACGAGAACGATAGTACCGACTTCATCCAACAACTCCACGACCAGTGTGCGGCCAGGGGGCTGCTGAAAACCGCCAGCAACCAGACGGCTGCCGCCAATTTCGACCGCGATGCGGAACAGTTTTTGTCACTCATTAAAGCCGGCCAACACGAACAAAGTCTGGCCAGCCTGGAAGAGCTCTCCGTCAAGTTTCTGGTGCCGCCAGCCAACTTCAACGACTATTTCAATACCCTCATGATTGGCGCCAGCAACTTCCGTTCAGCGTTGCGCAGTTACAACATCAGCCTGATTACCTACGATAAGTACAAAACCGAAGAAGCCAAGCTTGTTTCCTTTTTGAACATGCAATTCCAGGAACTTAAAGCCTTGGTCGATGCCCAGTAACAACAAAAGATACCCGGGACCAAAGCCGTTCACGGCCAGCCAGGCGCACCTGTTTCACGGCCGCGAGTCGGAAGCCAAACGCCTGACCCGGCTGATGAGCGAGCAACAACTGACGGTCCTTTACGGCCGCTCCGGCTACGGAAAGAGCAGCTTGCTCAACGCCGCCGTTTTGCCCTCGTTTCAGGCCGAAGGCTACCACGTCATCAACGTCAGATTAGGTGCCTGGACACCCGAAAGTACCAATACCCCCCTGCGGGGCACCGTGCACGCGCTGGCCGAAAACCCCGACGACATGCGCAGCACCGTTCTCGATGAGCTTGTGCAGTGGGACAACTCCCTGTGGTATTACACCAAGACCTTTGCAATCAATACCCAGCGACCCAGGTTGCTCTTTGTGTTTGATCAATTTGAAGAGTTATTTACCTATCCACTCAAGGAAGTGGAGCGTTACGAAGCGGGCCTGGCAGAATTGCTAAAAACCAACCTGCCACAGCGCTACCGCGACCAACTGACGCAAAAGACCGAACTGGCCAACCATCCGCAGCGCCCCGCCGTCTTCGAGCGGCTGGATATCAAGGTGGTCATCGCTATTCGTTCCAACCGCTTTCATTTGTTGGAGCGCCTCACCCCAACGTTGCCCCAGATCCTCCAAAATACCCTGGAACTGGATGCCCTCACCCGCGAAGGCGCCCGTACCGCCATCGTGGAGCCAGCCCGCGACATTGCCCTGGCTTACGAATGCCAGCCTTTTACCTACACGACCCAGGCACAGGATGAAATCCTGGACTTCCTGACCCAGGAAGATAAAATAGAGGGAATCTTGCTGCAGATGCTGTGCGCCCACTTTGAGCGAATGGTGCTGCAAGACCCGAGTAGAACCAGCATTGACTTGGTGGATATCCGCATCCCCGGAGCAGGTGGCCAGGCTACCACCGACGGCGACCCCCTGGAAGCGATTGTCGATTATTACTATCGGGCCCGCATTGACGACTTGCCCGACGAGCAGGAAGAGACAGTTAAACGCTTCATCGAAGACAACCTCGTGCAGCAGGTGGGCAGTGGAGGCATGCGCCTGAGCATGCACCAGGCCCAGATCAAGGACCGTTTTGGCATCGAAGCGGATATTTTGAATACCCTGGTGCAGAATGGGCTGCTGCGCACCGAACCTTTCCTGCGCGGCGGGGTCACCTACGAACTGACTCACGACCGCCTGATTACACCAGTGCTCAAGTCACGCGCCATCTACGAAGCCGGGCAGGCCGATCGCCTCCAGGCCGAGTTGGAAGAAGAGGCCCGCAAACGCAAGGAAGCGGAAGCGCTGCGGGAAAAAGCCGAAGTCGCCCAAAAAGAAGCCGAAGCAGAGCGCACCCGCGCCCAGCAGGCCGAAGGCCAGGCACACTATGCCCGCCAGGTAGCCGAAGAGCAGCGCCAGGAAGCGGAACACGCCAAAGTGGCGGCCCAGCGCAACGAAAAACGAGCCACCCGCCTGGCCTGGATAGCGGCGGCTACCCTGGTGGTCGCGCTCGGCCTGGGCGCTTTTGCCTGGTACTCTCTCCTGACCGTGAAAAGCGAACGGGCAGAGAAAAACCTCATTGTTTGTAAAGAATTCCTGGTGGACGCCCGCCGCCTGGCCAAGGCCAACTATTGTAGTTCCGCTACCGAAAAAATAGGCCGAGCGGCCCAACTGATTGACGATTTTGGAACGTTAGGAAATACGGCTACCTGCGCGGCCTACAACCGGGAGGCTGCTACCCTGGAAACCATCAAAGCTATCGTTACGAACAAGGAAAAACAAGGAGCATGTCGTTAAAGAACCAGTTGTCTATCCTGCTTTTTGTGGTCCTGGCACTGCCTGCCTGGGGCCAGCAACGCCCCGTTTTTGTGCCTTGTGACGAAGAACTGCGGTGTCAGGATTTTGCTAAAATATTAGCCGCTACCCTTGGGTTTCTCGACCAAAAAGATGGGGCCAACGCTTACCTCGAATTAAAAGCCCTGGAGGCTTGTGACAAATGCCCCGAACACCGCGAAGCCCTCGATGCCTTAAGCGATGAAATCATTGGCCTCTTTCGCCAACAAAACGAAGCGCTGGAAGAAGTTTTGGCAGAGCAAACCAGGACGCTGAATGCCCTGGAAAAGCGTACCCGCGACCTGAACCGGGAACAGCAAAAAGTCGCCCGTCAATTGGTCATCAACGAAAAAATGACCAAAGACGCCTTGTTGTCGGGCTACCTGAGCCGCGCCGAAAAGTATTATGCCCGCAGTAAAAATGGCGATTTTACCGGTACCGACACCTACAATGCCGATGATGCCCTGTGGTTGACCGATTTTGCCTACACTTACCTGGACAGCACCCACAAAGCCGTTAGGCAACTGCTGTACCAAATGTTTTTTGACCAGCTCATCCAGAATTTACCCCCCGATTATTTTGAGTCAGCGTCCGAGATGGACGCTACCGAACCGCTACCGGCAGGGGTGGCCAGTGCCAGTTGGTCGCCGGATCAGCAGTGGTTGGCCGTCGGGTTGGACAATGGCCTTTTAACGATTTTTGCCGCCGACGGACAAATGGTTTTTAATGCGCTGCAATCCCAGAACAGCATTACCAATCTGGCCTGGAACAGCACGGCTAAGATCCTGGCCTTCAATATTTCCGATGGCGTAGGCTTTCTTGGTCGGCAGGACGAGGGCTGGACATCCGGTAGCGATGCCCTAACGACCGGGGAAACCGTTTATGCGCTGCGTTGGTCACCGGTTGACCCGGAACTTTTTGCTGCTGCCGGCGACAACAAACGGGTAAATATCTACCGCTACCAGGACACCGGCGCAGCGCTGGTGGTGAAGTTGCCGGACGTCCATTCCGATTGGGTCCGCGACCTGGCGTGGTCACCCGATGGCCGCAAGATGGTAGCTGGCGACGACAACGGCTACGTGATGCTCTACCAGGTGGATCCCCCGGCGGTGATCAGCAGTGCGCTCGCCCACGCAGACTATGTCCGCACCGTAGACTGGCGCCCGGACGGACAGGCCTACCTTTCCGGTTCTGATGACTACCAATTGCTGACCTGGGATACCCTGGGCCAGGTGCTTTCCCGCGACACTTTTCCCGAGTGGGTCATGTACGCCCGTTATACCGCCAGTGGCCAGTCTATTGGACTACTGACCAATGACAATGCATTTTATTGGCGAACGGCAACCGGTGCCTGGGCGCAAGCGATTGTACCTGACCGCGTCCATGCCTTTGCCTGGCGTGGGGAAGAAAATACCACCGGCAGCCCCGCCGGAGGCGTGCTGGATTTTGACGCAGCGGCCACTTTTCACCTTGCCGAAGCAGCTACATCAGTGACGGCGGCGGGCGACAACCCGGCCTTACAACCCGCCTTCATTGCGGCGCTCAAGTGGTCGCCCGACGGCGAATACCTGGCTTACGCCAAAGAGGATGGCTTGTTTTTGGTCGGGCAGGATTCTATCCACCAATTCACCCTGGACGGCAGTCAGATTGCGGCCATCACCTGGCACCCCGGGCTATCCCCGCTGTTGCCCAACGCCAACTTTTTTGCGACGGTAGATTCCTATAACCGGTTGATCATCTGGGATGCTGCGACACTGACGATCTTCCGCACCATTGACCTGGCCACCACGCCGCTGACGGTAGCCTGGTCGCCCAATGGCCAGTTCCTGGCGGTGGGAGACGTACAAGGTGGGGTTCGCATTTTCGACAACCAACTTGTGGAAAGAGATCGTTTTACCTTGCATAACGACTATGTCAGATCAGTGAGTTGGTCCCCCGACAGCCAGTGGTTGGCAACGGGCTCGGATGACCGTACCTGTGTGGTCTGGGATGTTGAAAAACAGGTACAGGCAGCAGTCCTCGACGGACATGTCGATTGGATTCGCGCGGTTCAATGGCTGAGCAATGATTGTTTGGCTACGGCTGGCGATGACCAGAAAACGATCATCTGGAAAAGGGATAAAAACAAAGGTGCTTTTCAAATCAGCCAGGAACTACCGGACTCCACCGGTTATCAGATCAGCCTGGCGTATGCTCCCGGAAGCTCTCAAAGCGCTTTGGCTGTGGGAACGACCCAGGGAGATATCAAGGTCTGGACTTTGGATCAGAATTTTAAAGCTACCTTTGGTTTTCAGGAGAAATTCAACGAATCCATTAGCGCCCTGGATTGGCATCCCCGCAGTGGCGAGCTGACGGCTTCCCAAATAGGTACTTTGCCCCTAAGTATCAATAGTGCCGGGCAACGCCAGACGCCTTACGATGGGGCAGACAAGCTGGTGAAGACCTATTCTTTTGCCGACGCCCGTTACGGGTATACCACTAAGATCGCTGATTACTTTTATCTGCCCGACCTGGAACTGGCTGGAGCTTACAGCAATGGGTACCACCCTTACAATGAACTCTTCTGGACCTCCGACGATCACTTGTTGGCAGCGATCACCTGGACCACGGCGCAAAGAGATACCACCCAGCTGGAAGTGCACGATATGCTTAGCCATCAGCTGAGCTACCGGTATCAGCTGGCTGACGGCAATGTGATCGATGCCCAATTTTCTCCCGACAACAAATACCTGGCCGTGCTGGGCGATAACCAGACCGTTAGCATTCTGGAAGCAGCACACGCGACGGATACCATCTTCTTTACCCTGGTCGGCTCAGCCGTTGGTGTCCTGGATTGGACGTGGTCGGCCGATAGCCGTTTTTTGTCCTTTATTACCCAGGAATATACCCTTTATCAGTTTGACGTGCAGCGGCAACAACTCACGGAAATGGCTACTGGCCTTCAGGATAACCCGATGGTCACCTTGCTGCTCGACCCAAATTCGCCGCAGACCCATTACTTCCTGACGGAAAAAGGTATTTACACCTGCGTTTTAGGCGAGAAACCGCCCAACACGCTGGTTTACCAACTGGGTGACCCTACCACCGATTGCAATGAGTTGATGTTGCCCCAGGCCACCTGGCTGGCTGGTGGACAACAAATGCTGTATTGGGCCGGCGGTTACGCGCCGCAATTATTAACGGTTGCCAGCCCGGGAGAGATTCGTTTGTTGTACCAATTGGGGGATGAATGCAGCAGTTACCGTTGGAGTACGGGCGATCGCCCCGTTCTTTATGAGTATACCTTAACCGACCAGGAAGCAGGGGAGCGGTTGGTTAAGATCAAACCGGCAAAATATTGGAATCTGCTCACCGGCGAACAGATAGGCCGCCAGCAGAAAATTGCCAAAGAACAAATTATTGACAACCAACTGTCTGCCGATGGCGCCTACCTGGCTACGATTGTCAGCGTGGTAACCGGCACCTATACCGGTGGACCCACCTACGCCGGTGTGACGGCCTCTGCGGATCTGGCCACCGAGCAGGTGTTGCGTATTGATCAACTGTCGGATGGGGAAGAGCTGTACCACAACAGTATTCCCGGCCTGGAAAAAATCAATTTTTCGCCGCAGGCCAGCTACCTGTACGCCACGCTGTACAACGGCAAGGTATTGATACTCCCCCTGAACCTGGTGGATATCCATAGCTACTATGTCCAGGCCGATAAAAACCGTTACCTGCTGCAAATGGGAACCCAAAGTGATGCCCTGCTGCAAGAGCGGATGGCGGAGTGGGAACTGGACCAGGGGGTGAATTTTCAGAATGCGGCCAACTTCGCGTATTTCATTGCCCACGAAACACCATTTGTACGCAGCAACTACGCCCGGTACCTGATTGATCAGGCCTGGCTGACCAATGAAAAAAACAGGCGCGAAAACCTGGTCAAGCAAGCCCTGCGCTGCAACCTCCTGGATAATGGTCAGATTCGCAATACCCACATCGACTCGCTAAGTGCCAGCATGACTTACCTGGAATTGACCTATTTTCAGTTGGCCGGCAACAACCTGGCGGGTGCCCGCCGGGAACTGGCCCGGGCCCAGGCCGTCGGGCTGCAAAGCCAACGCATCCGGCAGTTGGAAGTACTCATCGACTGGCAAGCCGGCAAGACAGCTCCTGCGTTTCGGGCACTACTGCAGCGCGATCGCCTGCTCTTGCTGGAGGAGTACGAAAATTTAAGGCAGCGCGATATCAGCCTCAACAACAAGGCACTGTTCAATCGTTTTATGGCGAATGCGGAGGGTAAAGCCGATCCGGTCGAAAATATCATGGAAGAGCCCCGCATGGCGCGGCTGGTCGCTGATTATCCCCCCGATCTGCAGATCGCCTTCCTGCAACAGTACTACCGGAACAATGAATACCACAGTTCCTTGAACCTGCCGGAATCCAACAGCAAGTTCAACACCGAAGCCCTGGCTTTCCTGGAAAAACACTTCGACTACAACACCACTACTGATCCCTATGTATTGGATCAGTTGGCGACCTACAATTCCACCTGGTCGGCCCTTGCCCTGGAGCAGGGAGATTTGCCGCTGAGCCTCCAGTATGCGGAAAAAAGTGCCCGGGCCAGGCGTGCTCTTTTGGCGACCGACCCAGAAAATCCGACGAATCAGGACAACTACCTGCTCTTTTTCTCGGAGTACCTCTACCTGAAAATGCAGGTGTATCCGGAAAAGGCAACGGCTATGCTGCAGGAGATAGCAGAGGTCGAGCAAACGGTGGAGACCCAACAATCAATCCCCTGGCAGGCCCGCAAAGGGCTCTGCGCGCTGTTGGCTGATCAGCCAATGCTGGCTTACCGGTCTTATCTGGCAGCGCTGGAGCAAACCAGTACTTCTGCTTATTTAACTACCGATAGGGTAGCGGAAATAGTTGAAAAGGAAGTCCTGGAAATAGCGCCTTTGGCGCAAGCGGCATTTACTCCGGTGTTGTCATCACTTAATAAATACGTGCTGGCCAGGTACAACTACTTCCAGCAGGTGGACGATCTGGCTAATTTCTATATAGAAGAAGATGCAGCATTGGTCGGCTTTGGGGAAACGTTTGCCGCTTACTGGACCGCCGCTCAGGATTACCAGGCGATTACCCGGGAGTTGGAGAAAGCAGCCATTGTTACTGCCGACCAGTTGCCCATATTAAACCAGGATATTGCCCTTGTCGGTGGTGAAAATACCCTTGTCCTGTTGCGCAATGGCTATTTTGATCAGGCCCGAACCGCGGCTGGTAAGGCGCTGGAACGCGTACCCAGCCTGGTCTGGCCCCGGGCAGTCGAGGCCATTTGGTACGTCATCAACGGCGATTGGCCAGCGGCACAGGAACTTCTGGACTTCGACTTGCGCAATGCCCCCAACGACGGGCTGGATCCAGAGACTTACCCCGAAATGCGGGATTTCCTGCTGGATTTACCCACGCCCGTATTGGAAAATGCCAATTACCAGAAAAACGCTGCCCGCTGGCAGGCAATACTCAACCAATAATTGCAGGGCGACTTATCGCCACTCACTGGAAATTTTGGGGCTGGCACCCCACGGTAGGCCTTACCAAAGAATTGGGCAAAGCGCGGTTGCGTCATATCGAATTTGTAACACCCGCTCCGGACTTTTTTGCAGCACCACCTGATTTTACCAAAGGCTAAGCGTGGCTACAGGTTGACAAAAAGAAAGAGGGGCTACCAAACAACTCGTTTGGTAGCCCCTCTTTCTCGTTGGCAGGTGCTTTTTTTTTAAACCGCCTGCGGCTAGTGGTCTGTCAAGGCTAAAACTTCAGGTAGCCTGTGGCGTCTTTTGGGGCCACTCTGCGTTGGAGAACCCTTACGTAGCGGTGCTATGCGCGGGAACCCCCGCCTTGATTGGCCCCAAAATTCGCTCACACTCAACCGGAAAATTAACACTTGACAGACCACTAGTAGTTAGCCTGGAAAAAATCGTCGTAGCCAATCACCGAACGGTTTCGCAAAACTTCCCGGTAATTGCTCTGTGTAATGGGGAATATTTGGAAAGGCGTTTGCCCTGAATTGATAAAATCGGTGGCATTTTTTTGTACCCCTTCGTAATATTCCATCGCAGCTGCCTTGTCTTTAAAGCGGCGCAACACCAGTACGGGCACGTTATTCGCATCGCCGAGATAGACATTGGAGATGCGCAACTTATCCAGGTTGTGGTACTTGGTGTTGTAGTCGGAGACGGTAATCTTACTGGCGTTGAGGTCAATATCATCGGAATTAAAGACGATAATCACGTAGTGCAGTTCGGCATCGTCAACCTTAAAGGCCGATTCCACTTCCTGGGTGCGCCCCGGGAGGCTGGCCCCCGCGCCGCCCAGCAAGCGCAGGATTTCCTTGGCCCGGGTTTCTTCGGGGGTGTTGGGGTAGGAACCGATCACTTTTTGCAATTCACTGATGTAGGTATCCTTGCCCTTGATGCTGCCCGTGCTCATGGCCATGAGGAGTGCGTAGCGTGGTTTCAGGGGGTGTTTGCCGGAAATTTGAGTCAGGTTCTGCTGTGCCTGGGTCAGTACCTGCTGGTGTTGTCCCTGCTCAAAGAGCTGGTAGACCTGGTCGTAACTGCGGTTCAGTTGGCGTTCTGTATTCAGGAATTCCTGGGCGTAGTTGGGGTTTTGCAAAATTTCACCGTAGGTAGAGGTGGGGTATTTTTGCAGAATCTTATCGCGGTACACTTTGGCCTGGAGGCTGTTGTTCAGGTCGGTATAGGCCAGGTACAGGTAATACCAGCTGTCCAGTTCGTGAATGTTGCCAGGATAGCGCGCGTTGAGTTGTTCGAGGATTTCGACACACTTCTCGTTGTTTTCGAGGCGGTCACGGTAGAGGCGGCCCAATTCGTACATGGCCTTTTTGATCTGGAGGCGGGCCCCTTCTTTCTGTCCTTCGTCCTTGGGGACATCATTGAGAATCTTGTCGATTTGTTCCTGGGTGAGCAGGTTGACTTCGGTGGCTACCACGGTTTCCTCTTCGACGAAGCCGGCGTCGGAGCGGTTGGATCGCCGCCAGTTGTCTTCCAGGGGGCGATTGCCCCAGCGGCGGTCAAATTCACGTTCGCCTCGCTTGAGGGTGCGTTCGTCGTAGGCAAAGAAGGAGGATTCCGACTGAATAGACGAGGTTGCCCCCAGGCCGGGCTGGCCCGGGCCACCACTTAAAGAAACCGGCGCTATACCGCCGGGGTTGAATTTGTCACGTGGGGTGGCGCCGGCTGCGGCATCCGTACCTCCCTGGTTGCGCTGTTCGTTCAATTGTTTGGCCAATTCCGATTGCGCTTCCGGGCTGAGGTTGGCTATCATCAGCAGGCTGTCCTGGAGGGTTATGATTTCCAGGTTTTTGGCAATATCGACCAGGTTGTTGCGCAGGCGCTCGGTTTTGCTGAAGCGTTCGTCGCCAGCGGCCATGAGGGTGAGGGTACTGTCAAAGTACAATTTGGCCGACAGGTATTCTTCCTGTTGGTAGAACAGGTTCCCCAGCTTATAGTAAGCTTCGGTTTTTTGTGCCCGGTTGGAGGTGCTGCTGCCCAGGCTTTTCTGTAGCAATGCCAACCCCTCCGGCTTGTTGCCCTGGGTCAGTTCAATACCCGCCATGGCGAAGTAGATCTGGTCTTCGTAAGGGTTGTTCTTGTCTTCCTTGAGCATTTTCTCCAGGTTGGCGAGGGCTTCGGTAGCCGAACCCTGACCAGACAGGTAGGCATTTTGGGCCATGTTCAACCGGGCGGCAAATTCCATCACGTAGGCTGGGCGTAGTTTTACCACTTGCTCGTAGGCCGCGTAAGCCGCACCACTATTACCCTGGTTCTGGAAAAGTTGGGCCTGGATGAAGGCGTAACGGGCTTTGCTGTCTTTGTCATTGGCGAGCTCAATGGCCTGGTCAAGTGCAGTGGTGGCCAGGGGGTAGTCTTTATCCTGAATAGCCAGGTGGGCCAGGGCCACAGCGGTTTCCCGCCGAACATCCCTGAACGTTGCCGGGCTCTGATCCAGCTGGTTGAGCAAGCGGCGCGCACCGTCGTAATTGTCGCGTTCGATCAGCGTACGGGCCAGCCACAGTTGGCCTTCCTGGAAAACCGGCCGGTGTTTGAGGAAGTAGCTGTCTGGATCAACATCGGCAGCATCGGCCGGATCATCAGATAAGCGAACGAGCCCCGCACGAACCGGTTCGGTAGCAGGGGTTGGTTCCGGAGCTGGCGCCGCGGGGGTCGGCGTGCCTGGTTCCTCCGGGGTGGCTTCCGTTTTTGGCGGACGGGGAGCAGACTTGCCCCGACGGCGATCTTTCTCCCGTTGTTTTTTGCGCTTGGCTACTTCCCGGTTGTAGGCTTTGCGGGCTTTGTCTTTCTCGCGGGCCGTGAGGGGGCGATCTTCCAAACCACTCCCCACAGCTTTGTCTCCGGTATTGCTGCTGCCGCTACGGGCGCTTTTTCCCGACTTACCCTTCTTCCCTTTTGAGGAACTGGCTTTCTCCTTGGACTTATCTTCCAGCGGGTATTCGTTGATCAGGTAGCGAAAGGCTTTCTCGGCACTTTCGTAGTCTTGCTTGAGGTAGAGCGCCTGGCCAGCCAGCAGGTAGCAATCGTCGGACCACTGGCTGTAAGGGTGTATATTAATCACAACAGTGACCTTCTTGACAGCCTCGTCCAGCGGTCCGGCAACGGCCTGGGGATTATCCACGGCCGTGTAAGGGTACAGGTCGAGCAATTTCAGGTAGTTGTCCTGGTGCTGTTGTGCCAATTCGAGGGTACTGGCGTCAATAATTTCCTGCGCATTAAAAAAACCATTGTAGTGGGCGGTGGTATTGTGCCACAACTTACCCATAGTAGACAACTCCTTGCGCTTCTTCTGGGTTGTACAGGCGGTCAGGAAAACCAACGCCAACGCCAATAGTAAGAGCTTATTGATGTGTTTCAATCCAAATGTTTTTTTGTGGTGGGCAAAAATTTTATCTGCGTATCTTTGCCAAAATTACTGCAAAGGTATTTTTAATTGTCCATACTTCAAACCACCATTGTGGGCGTTTAAGTTTGTGACGTTGTCCTTTTAACTACCCCGGGCCCTGGCCCGCCCCCAGGCTACTGGCTTCGGGAGACCAGAACTGTTGGTAAAAACGCATTTTCACCTTCGTTAAGTATGTAGCAAGATTGCGGGGAAGGTGCCGGACGTAAGGAAAGGCCTTTATTAAGGTGAAGTTGTAATTTTTGTGTGCTAATTTGAGGTTATGGAAGAATTAAGTGGGAATAAACCAGTTTCCCGGTGGCAAAAAATGTTGGCCCAGCTCAACAACCGCTACCGGCTGTCGATCATGAAAGAGGGAACCTTCGAGGAGGTACGCTCCTTTCAGTTGAGTCTGATGAACGTTTACCTCGCGCTCAGTAGCGTGGTGGTGCTGGTCGTCCTGACCGTGGTATTGTTGATCGCTTACTCTCCGATAAAAAAATACCTGCCCGGTTTTGGGAACATCGTTGAACGGGAAGAACTGGCGGAATTGTACCAGGAAATGAGCCAGCTCGAGGAAGATCTGGACGCCCAAACCAAATACGCCAACACCTTCCGCAACCTGTTGCTGGGCAACTACCAATCGGTGGTGGATGCTGAAAAACAAATCGATACCACCGGGCTGGAAAATTTGGAAGATATCGAGGAAGTCACCCTGTCGGCAGAAGAAATTCAGCTCCGCCGGGAAATGGCCCTCGAAGAAGTAGGGCAGGCAGCGCGCAGTTCCCTCGGGAACTCCACCGCCGGTAGCCGCGATACCCCCCTGGAACAACTTTTCATGGTGGCGCCTATCCGGGGTGAAATTACCGGCGCTTTTGATCCCGATATCTCACACAATGGGGTCGATATCATTGCCGCCAAGGGCACCGCTGTCAAAGCCGCCATGGATGGCTACGTCATCCTTTCCGACTATACCTATGACACGGGTTACACCATCGGCATCCAGCACCAAAATGGGGTAATCACCTTTTATAAGCACAATTCTGAGTTGCTCAAGAAGGTGGGGTCTTTTGTTAGAGGAGGTGAAGCTATCGCAATTATTGGCAATACTGGCCACCAAACTACCGGCCCCCACCTGCACTTCGAATTGTGGTCTCGCGGCGTTCCGGTGAATCCGGTTGACTACCTCAAGTTTTGATGGCGGGAATATTTTGATGAAATTAACGATATGTTTGTTTAACAAATACGATATTTTAATTTATCTTTGTTGGTTGATTAGCCTTTCAGGCTGTTAATAGTGTGCCTTTTTTAATATACTGTAATACGACTGCGCACTTCACCCATCCCTTGTTACTATTTTAGTTCCATCTGACATCTGACACACACCGGATAAGTTGTGGCATTGTTTTTGCTGCACTTGTTTAGATTTCATTTACCTTTTATTCCATCTGATACACACCGGATAAGTTGCGACATTGTTTTTGTCGCACTTGTTTAGATTTCATTTTATCCAACTTCAAATACAAAACATCATGCGATATATCGTAATGGTGGTGGCGTGGATGTGTGTATCGTCAACAGCAGGAATAAGCCAAGAAGGGAACAGTGTCTTTTTAAACAACCAGACCGTTTTTTCTGCTACTTCGGAAAGCAAATCACTCCAAACTACCTGGCCAACCAACAATTGTGGCGGGGATAATGGTTGTTATGCCATTATTCAACTCACCGAAATTCCTACCGCAGCAGACAAAGTTGCTTTAGCAGAAATAGGCATTCAACTCCTGGCCTATATTCCCAACCGTGCCTACCTGGCGGCCTATACCGGGGCTTCCCCCGTGATACTGCCCGACTTTGTGGAGCAGGTGCTGCCCATTAGCCCAAACAATAAGCGCCCCGACGGCCCGCTGTTACCGACTGACGACGGCGAGTCGGGCAGTACGATCGCTTTGGTCGGTCTTCCTTTTCCGGGCATAACGCCCGTGCAACTGGCGCAAATTTTGGAAACCTATGGTGCCACTATTCGCCAGGTGACTTCCACTACGGTGGTCTACGATATCCCCGGTGACAACCTTACCAATACGCTCACCTGTCCGTTGCTACAGTACACCGAGGCGGTTCCTCTGCGTCCTGTTCCCGAGGGCATGCGGGGCCGTTCCAATACCCGCTTACGAGCCAGCAACCAGGGCCCCGGCACCGGCTACGACGGCACCGGTGTAACCCTGGCCATCGGTGATGACGGCCGGGTAAATCACCTGGATTTTCATGGCCGCCTGACCGACCATTGCACTTATAATACGGGTAACCATGGCGAAATGACCAGCGGCATGGCCGCCGGCGCCGGCAACATCAAGGCGGCTACGGCGGGCAGTGGAGCGGGGGTCAACCTCCATCTTTTTGACCTCGGCGACTACGAATACCTCAACAATGCACCCGCTAATTTTGCCCAGTACGGCATCGTCATTACCTCTACCTCCTACGCGGATGGCTGTGGAGACAGCTACGAGTTGGCTACCCAGGGGCTGGATAACCAGGTGTACAACAACCCCCAGTTGCTGCACTGTTTTTCGGCCGGCAATCACGGCGCCGATCCTTGTTACAATCCCTACAGTTGGCTGGGGCCTAATGCCCAGGGGATTTATTATGCCACCATTACGGGTGGCCGGAAATCGGCTAAAAACGTATTGGCCGTTGGTAACAACGACTGGAATGATCAGCTGTTGCCCAGCAGCAGCCGGGGCCCTACTCCCGACGGCCGGATAAAACCCGATCTGAGTGCCCTGGGACAAGGCGATCAGACCACCGGCCCCAATGATACTTATCGCCCCAGTTCCGGCACCTCGGCAGCGGCACCTAACGTAGCCGGCGGGCTGGCCGGTCTTTACCAGTACTACAAAGCGTTTCACGGGGGGCAGCAGCCTTCCTCGGCACTCATCAAAGCCGTTGCCCTCAACACCGCCGATGACCTGGGACCTGCCGGACCCGACTACCACTACGGATGGGGTAGGTTCAATGCGGGCAAAGCACTCCGAACCCTGGAGAGCGGCCATTTTTTCAACGGCAGCATTACCCACGGCCAGCAGCAATCCTTTCAGTTGGCTGTTCCTGCTGGTGCCTTGCGCCTCAAGGTAATGATCTACTGGCACGACCCCGCCGGCAGCGTGCTCAGTTCCAAAGCACTGGTCAATGACCTCGACCTGAAAGTTCAACGCCCCAACGGACAGGAATTACGGCCCTGGCTGCCGAGTAGTTTTCCAAATTTGGATAGCCTCGGACGCGCTGCCTTGCCGGGCATTGATCGGATCAATAACATGGAACAAGTGGTTGTTGATAATCCGACTTCCGGTTTTTACAACCTGCTGGTGAAAGGTTTTCAGGTGCCTTCCGGGCCGCAGGAGTTCTATATCGTTTACGATTTTGAACTGGCACCCATGAGCCTGGCTACCCTGGCTCCTGGTACCACTTTTGTCCCCGGAGAAGAAGCGGTGCTGGCCTGGGATGCGATCAATAACGGGTTGCCTTTTGCCATTGATTTTTCCAATGACGGCGGCCAGGCCTGGCAAACGCTGAGCAATACCATTCCTGCCAATCAGAATAGCTTTTTGTGGAACGTGCCGGCAACGTCGGGCAGTATGGTGAAATTTCGGCTACGCCGGGGTAACCAGACGGTGGTCAGCGAGGGGACAGCGGTCATTGCTGCGCTGCCGGTTTTTGCCGTAAGTTACGAGAATCCTACCACGGCCCGGCTCAGCTGGGAACCCATTAGTGGGGCCGTAGGTTACCGGATTTACCTGTTGGGCGCCCGGTATATGGAGGTCGTTGGAACCAGCAGCAGTCTAAATTTTGCGCTACCAGCTACCGTGGGTGGCGAATACTGGCTTTCCGTGGCACCTGTGTTCCCCAATGGGCAGGTTGGTCGGCGGGCCGACGCCAAAAAATACGAACATTTTGGTTGTGAAAACAGCCTGCGACTGGCGCTGCAATTCGACCGCTATCCGGCCGAAACCGCCTGGGCCGTCCTGGATGCCACCGGTAGTGTCCGCCTGGCGGGTGGCCCTTACACCAATGCCGCGGCATTTAGTTACCTGGAGGAATCCATTTGTTTGCCCCCGGGGTGCTATACCCTTTATTTTAGCGATGCCTACAACGATGGCATGTGTTGCAACAACGGCGATGGTTGGTACCGACTGACCGATACCTACGGCAACGCGCTGGCCAACGGCGGCAGTTTTGGGTCCTATGCCTACCACCTTTTCTGTGTGGATCCCGATCCTCAACCCGCGCTTAGCCTGGCTATTGCGATCAATAGCCCGATCAGTTGTGCCGGCGCAGCCACGGGTGCCCTCACGGCCAACGCTACGGGGGGGGCCGGTAATTTTACCTACCAGTGGAGCAACGGAGCGACTACCGCGCTGATCCAGGACGTGCCAGCGGATACTTATACGGTCACGGTGAACGATGGTGGACAGAGTACTTCCGCAACGGTGAGCCTGGTTGCCCCACCAGCAATCACGATTTCCTACGCTGCCCAGGCCGCCTATTGTACCAACGGCAGCATCAGCCTCGGAATAAATGGCGGAACGCCGCCTTATGCTATAAATTGGGCCGATGGTGCTGCCACAGCCGCTCGAACGGGGCTGGCGCCGGGTAATTACTACGCCGTAGTGACCGATGCCAATGGTTGCCTGGAGACCGCCACCATCCCCGTGGTGGCCGGCGCGCCACTAAATATTCAACTGACCGGTGAACAACCCAGTTGCGCCCAGGGAAACAGCGGTAGTATCAGTGCCCTGGTAACGGGTGGTGCGACCAGCAACTACCTGTACCAATGGAGTACGGGCGCCCAGCAGACCAGTGTGCTCTATAACCTGGGGAGTGGAACGTATGCCCTGACCGTTACCAATGGCGACTGCCAGGCCAGCCAATCGTTGACGTTGGCGGGGCCAACCAGCATTGCGGTTAACGCCACCTTTACCCATCCTACCTGTGCCGGTGCCCATGATGGCGCCATCGCGCTGAACACACAAGGGGGGACGCCGCCATTTGCGTACCAGTGGTCGGATGGTGGTAGTACGACGTCCGAACGGACCAACCTCCCGGCGGGGGTCTATCTCGTTACCGTTACCGATGCCAGGGGCTGCTCCGCAGTACGGGGGATTCCCCTGACCAGCCCGGCTGCTCTGTCGCTTTCGGTAGAAATAACCCCCCAAACACCCCTGCAAGGAGGCAGCATCAGCCTCCAGGTGGCCGGTGGGGTCGCACCCTATCAGATCAACTGGAGCAACGGCGCACAAGGCCCGGATATCGCCGGCCTGGAAGCCGGGAGGTACACCGTGGTGGTGACCGACGCCAATGGCTGTATGGCTACCACCCTGGCCACCGTCAACCAGGAAGGTTCCAATAATCCGGATGTCTTTTACTGCCCAACCCGTGGGGCCAATACCAACTACGAATGGATTGCGGCGATTACCCACAATGGCAATAACTATGCCAGCGGCAACGACAACGGTTACGGCGATTATACGGCTATCAGCCTGCCCATGGTACTGGGTGCCGAACAAATCCTGGACCTGATTCCCGGTTATCGCAGTACCCCTTACCGGGAAAATTGGGTGGTCTGGATCGATTTCAACAAGGATGGCGACTTTGCTGACGCTGGCGAAACCGTTGCTTCGGCGGGCCCGTTGGCGGGAACGACCAGCGTTGGTTTTATGGCCCCCGCCACTGCCCCCAGCCGGTATACCCGTATGCGTATTGCGATGCAGTACGGCAGCTTACCCTTGGATTGTGTCAACCCCAATTACGGAGAAGTAGAAGAATACACCATTGAGTGGATCGATGCCAATACGACTGGCGAAAGTAGTGAAAGCCTGCGCCTGGCACTACCCGCCACGGCCCCCGCTCTTGCGGAGAAGTGGCTGGTATTCCCCAATCCTGCTCGCGACCAGGTGGTTCTGGAAGGTCTCGCTCCCGACGAAGAATGGTTGCAAATCCAATTGTTGGACAGCCAAGGGAGGATGGTTTACCAGGGCCAGGAGTGGTCGGCCGGTGGCCAGTTTCGCACCACCCTGGACGTGCAATCCTTGCCGTCGGGCCTCTACCTGGTCATCGCCAACGGGCAAGACTGGTCGCAACAGGTGCGGCTGGTTAAGCGTTAATAAGTATTAATTTGTGGCGTTGTAAAAAATGGCAGGCCGTGGGGAATAACGATTCCCCACGGCCTGCTTTTTTACCCGTGGTGTTTCGGGGTGAATCCATTAACTTTACCAGGCACAAGCAAAAGACCTGTTAAAACATGGAAAACAACAACACTCCTGCCTGGCTCCGGGAAGCCGAGGAAGTACTGATCCGCTACTGCAAAGAATTCAGCCCGGTACTGATCGACCGGGCTGCGGGGTCCTACATTTACACCCAGGACGGCAAGGCGATCCTCGACTTCACCTCGGGGCAGATGTGCGCCATTATTGGGCACAATCATCCCCGGGTACAGGCTGCACTGGCCAGCAGCCACGACAAAGCCTGGCACCTGCTCAGCACCCTGCTCTCGGAGCCGGTGATCCGCCTGTGTCAGGAGTTGGTCGCACTTCTCCCGGAAGGGTTGGACAAAGCCATCCTGGTCAATACGGGCTCGGAGAGCAACGAGGTAGCCCTGCGGATGGCTAAATTGTACACCAACGGACACGAAGTCCTCGGGTTCATCGGCTCCTGGCACGGAATGACGGCTGGCGCCCAGGGCTCGACCTACAGCCACACCCGTCAGGGGTACGGACCGGTGGGGCCTGGCAACCTGGCCCTTCCTGCACCGTACGCCTACCGCTGTCCGGTGCGCCACTGCCAGGGTACTTGTGACCATACGTGCCTGGAAGTCGGGATGGATCTGGCTGATCGCCAGTCGGTGGGCGCACCGGCAGCCGTGATGATTGAGCCTATCCTCAGCGCTGCTGGCATTGTGGACCTGCCGCCGGGTTACCTGGCCAAACTGAAAGCGATGAGTGCCGAGCGGGGCTACCTGATGATCCTCGACGAAGCGCAGACCGGCATGGGGCGCCTGGGCGACTGGTTTGGTTTTGAACAAGAAGGCGTTACGCCCGATTTCCTCACCCTGTCCAAAACCCTGGGTGGGGGGCTGCCCCTGGCGGCGACACTGACCTCCCGGGAAATTGAGCAAGTGTGCTTCGAGCGGGGCTTCCTCTACATTACTTCTCACGTTTCCGACCCCCTCCCGGCCATTGCCGGGCTGGCGGTGCTGGATATCATCCGCGAGCAAAAACTGGTGGTTCAGGCGGCCGAAAAGGGGAATTACCTGAAAGCAGGCCTGCAAAAGCTGCAGGAGGTTCACGCGTGTATGGGCGATGTACGCGGCCGCGGCCTGCTGTTGGGGGTGGAAATCGTCAAAGACCGGCATACCCGCGAACCCGCTCCCGAGCTGGGCTGGGCCATCTCCAAGCGCTGCCTGGAACTGGGCCTGAACATGAATATTGTGCGTTTACCCGGCATGAGTGGGGTGTTCCGGATTGCACCACCCCTGACGGTCAGCTACGAAGAGTTGGACCTGGGGCTAAGCATCCTGGATCAGGCGATTCGGGAACAACAGTAGAACAAGTCTAATAGGGTAGGGGCATAAAAAAAAGCGGCGTTACTTTCACCAGGAAAGCAACGCCGCTTTTTTTATTTTATTCCACCAGGGAATACCGATTGTGTTTAGTCCCGGTTCAGCATGGACAGCAAACGCAGAATCTCGATGTACAACCAGACGATGGTTACCAGCAGCCCCATGGCAAAGAACCATTCGTAGTAGGCCGGTGCACCGTGTTGCTCGCCCTTGTCAAAATTGTCGAAATCAAGCAGCAGGTTCATCGAAGCAACGCCCACGATGACGAGGCTGATGCCGATGCTGATCAGGCCACCATCGTGCAGAAAAGGCATGTTGATGCCAAAAAGCCGCAGCACCATATTCACCACGTAAACCACGACGATAGCGCCGGTGGCCATGATGATGCCCGAGCGCAATTTACCGGTTACTTTGATAATACCCATTTTGTAAACAAAGAGCATCACAAAGAAAACGGCCATCGTCAGGGTAACGGCCTGGAAAATGATGCCCGGGAAAAAAGCTGCGGCGTAGATCATGGAGATCGAGCCGACAAAAAGTCCTTCCAGAGCAGCGTAAAGCGGCGCCAGAAAGGTGGACCACTGTGGCTTGAAGGAAGCCACAACGACAACGACTAGCCCGAGAATAGCACCTCCCCACATGAAAATAGGGTTGGCCATAGTGAACCCTACCGCTGCGGTAAGGAGCATAATGGCACCCAGGATGAAAGACTTATTGACCGCGCCGCTGACCGTCATCCGGTCGCCAGCAATACGGATAAAATCTCCATCCAGCGTTTTTTCAGTGGCGCGCTGCATATTCTGCTCCCGAAACATCGGGTTGCTGGAAGACGAAAACATTCCTCCTCGTTTCATAAAATTAGTTGTTTTGATAAACCAGATAATAAACTTGCCAAAACTAGGAGCAAGTTTCTCAAATAACAAATTTCATCGACGAATAGTTAAAAAAAAACAGGGTCTACGGTAAGTAGACCCTGTAAACCCCAAAAAACCAAATGAAAACAATCTTAAATTATTTGGCAGATCAAAGGAAAAACCAATCTTTGGGCGCTTGGTTAAACGCTGGATTTGATCCCTGATCTGTAATTTTATTTGCTCAACTGGACAAATATAAGTCAAATATACTTTAAGACAGGTAATTGTCCTTAAAAAATTTTTTATGGCGGTTGGCAGTTGTCCTGCGCCCGCAGCTTTGTGAAGCGGTTTGATTTTTCTGTGCATGACGGCCATCGCCTGGTCTTAGGAAAACAAGGCGGAGTACAGTTCTTCCAGTTTTCCGATGGTGGATACTTTGATCCCGAAGCGTTTGGTATCCAGGCCTTTGGTATTGTATTTGGAAATAAAAATCTCTTTGAAGCCCAGCCGATCGGCTTCCTGGATACGTTGCTCGATGCGATTGACGGCCCTGACCTCACCGGACAGGCCAATCTCTCCGGCAAAGCAAATGTCGGTAGGAACGGCCACATCTTCGTAGCTCGACATCAGGGCGGCGGCAATACTCAGGTCAATAGCGGGGTCTTCTACCCGGATACCACCGGCTATATTGAGGAATACATCTTGCTGCCCCAGCGTAAATCCGCCCCGCTTTTCCAGTACAGCCAGCAGCATACTCAGGCGGCGCAGGTCGAACCCGGTAGCTGTCCGCTGCGGGGTGCCATACACCGCGGTGCTCACCAAGGCCTGGGTTTCGATCAGCATGGGGCGCATTCCCTCCATAGTAGCAGCAATGGCACTACCAGACAGCTCCTCGTCTTTTTGCGAGAGCATCAATTCGGAAGGGTTGGACACTTCGCGCAAGCCCTGGGCCTGCATTTCGTAGATGCCCATCTCGTCGGTTGATCCGAAGCGGTTTTTTAAAGTGCGCAGGATGCGGTAGGAATAATTGCGGTCGCCCTCAAACTGGAGCACGGTATCCACAATGTGTTCCAGGAGCTTGGGGCCGGCAATGCTGCCTTCCTTGGTGATATGGCCGATGAGGAAAACCGGAATATTGGTTTCTTTGGCAAAACGTTGGAGTTCGGCGGCACATTCGCGCACCTGGCTCACCGTGCCGGGCATACTTTCTACATTGGGAGAAGAAAGCGTTTGGATGGAATCGGCTACAATGAGTTGGGGTTGCATTTCCAGGGCGTGGCGCAGCACCTTGTGGGTGTTGGTTTCGGTGAGGATGAAGCATTGGTCCATTTTTCCGCCCAGGCGCTCGGCGCGCAGCTTGATCTGTTGTTCGCTCTCTTCGCCGCTCACGTACAGTACTTTGGCGGGCAGCCCCAGCGCCAATTGCAGCAAGAGGGTAGACTTGCCAATTCCCGGCTGGCCGCCAAACAAGACAATGCTACCCGGCACAATACCGCCGCCCAGCACGCGGTTGAGTTCTTCGTCGGGGCTGACGAGTCTTTTTACCTCTCCGGCCTGAATGTCGGGCAAGGCGACGGGCGAGGGGCCTGCGCGCTTGCTTTCCTTGCGCCAATTTTGCTGTTCCTCCTCCCGGGGGTTGGTTTTAACTACTTTTTCTTCCACCAGGGTATTCCATTCCCCGCACTGCCGGCACTGGCCTTCCCACTTGGGGGAATCGGCGCCGCAATTGGTGCAAAAGAAAACTGTTTTAACTTTAGCCAAGACTTAATTTTTTGTTGGAACAATAGTACGGCTTTTTTGGGAGATTCCTTTCTTTTCATTTTCGAAATGTTCCAGCGCTGGTAGCCGATAAAAAAGGGGCTGCCCGAATGCGCTGGCAGCCCCTGGTTATTTTCAAAAAGGACAATTAACAACCCCGTGGGTCTTTACTTCAGCGTAAAGGCCACCCGGGCAAACAGGTAACGGCCACCCGTACTGAACTGGGGTGAACGCCGCGAGTAGATGAACCGGCCCGCCGACTGGAACGCCGAATCAGATTCGTCAGGATACACATCCAGCAGGTTGTTGGAGCCGATGGTGATGCTCAGGTCGCTGGAAAAGGCATACCCCAGAGACAGGTCGGTGACCACTTTACCCGCATAATACGGATCAATACTTTTGTCGATTTGGTTGAGGTCGGCATCAAAGAGCGGCTCATTGGTGGCCTCGGTCGTTTCACCGAAGTAGGTGTTGCGGAGGTAGATATTCAACTTGCCGAGGGTCAGCGTATTACCCAAGGTCACTTTAATCCGGGGAACGGCCTGCTCCAGGTAGATGCGGCTGGTTTGGTCGAAATAAGTGCCCACCAGGCCCGCGTCTTCCAGAATTTGGGAGGCATTGATGCCTTTGTCCTGGTCCCAGTTCGTCTTGGAAAACGTTCCGGCCAGGTCGTTGCGCAACATATTGCCACCACCCAGCGAGATGCTGTGGGCGATAACGACGTCAATACCCTGGGAAATGGTGCTGATGGCATTGGCAAAGAAAGAAGCCTGGGTAGCGCCTGCCTGGTCAAAAAGCGACTGCAGTTCGGCGTTGCTGCCGGGCCCGAACTGGCCGGTCAGGATCACCCGGTCGTCAATAGCTACCCGGTAGGCATCCACCGTCAGGCGCAGGTTGGCGTCAGGTATTTTGGCGGTGAAGCCCACGCTGAGGCTCTCCGAGGTTTCTTCCTTGAGTTCAGGAATCCCCAACAGTTTGGCGGCCCGGGAAGTGTTGGCAAAAATACCTACTTCCTGTGCTACCGATACGCCGTCGACCAGGCTGAAGATGGTAGAGGTACGGCTGAAGTGAATCTGGTGCAGGGATGGTGCCCGAAAGCCGGTGGCAAAAGCGCCTCGCAGGGCGAAATTGTTGCCCACCTTGTAGCGGCCGGCAAGCTTGTAGTTGAAGGTCGAGCCAAAGTCGGAATAGTTTTCAAAACGGACGGCACCCGTCAGCAGCAAAGCTTCGCTGAGGTCAAATTCCGTATCCAGGTACAAGGCCGCGCTGGAGCGGTTGGCATCGACCTGATTGGACGGCAAGAAGCCCGCAAAACACTGGGAACCAGCAGGCCGCTGCCGGCCAAAATAGTCGCGCGTCAGCAAGTTGCTGGGAGTGATGGAGTTGACGAGGTTGCCGTTCACGTCGTAATTGCCGTAGGACGCTTCCGAACCCGGAATGATGAGGAAGTTTTCCAGGCGGTATTCTCCGCCAAAGGCGACGTTGACTCCTTTGATGGCATCGCCCTCAAAATACTGCGAAAGATCGAAGTTGGCGGTGGTTTGGGTAAAGGAGTGGCCACCCGCATCAAATTCTGTCGGCGAACTGCTACCCAACGTCGCGTTGTGGGTTTGAGTCATATTGTACAGAAACTCATTGGTGCCGTTGACGATACTCAGGTCGCTACTCCAGTTCTGGATCATCCCCCGCAACCCGATACCGATGCTCTGGTCGGAGATATTGGAGTTGATCCGTGGGACGGTACCTTCGGGATAAATGGAATTGGTGTTGCGGCTCTCGGAAGGCAGGCGGAAGAAACAGCCCGAACAACCGCGTCGGTAACCAACCCCACCGAAGGCGTACAGCTCGGCATTTTCTGAAAGGGGGAGCTCCATGTTGGCGAAAAAGTTGCCGCCGCGAATTTCCGACTGCCCGATCAGCATGTTGTAATCCGAGCGTTCCTGGCCGCGGGCGGCCAGCTCCTGGTCGGTGACATCAAAATTGAGGACCGTGCCCAGGTTGGCCAGATCGGTCAGGTCCATCAATCCTTGCTTCGTTTCGGCGCTAAAGTAGCTGACCCCCTGGCCGTAGTTCTGGACTTCTGCCAGGCTCAGGCTGCTGATGTCGGCGCCATCGTTGAGGGCAATGCGTTCTACCGCATTGTAAGCATTGAAGATTCCGCCGGAGAATTCTCTCATCCGGTTGGTTTTACCGCGGAAGTTGAATTCGCCAGTGAAGTTGATAAAGCCGCCCTGCTCACCCAGTGGCAGGCCGTAATTCATGCCCAGGTTGACGACTTCGCCGTCGGCATTTTTCGTTTCGCCACCAAAGGGGCCGATATTGTCGGTGAAATTAGCACCGGTAGCCAGGGTGACTGCCAGGGCGTTGACATCTTCCCGGAGTTTGACGTTGATCACGCCGGCAATGGCGTCCGTACCGTACTGAGCCGCTGCACCATCGCGCAGGATTTCGATGGTGGAAATGGCGCTGGCGGGGATCGCGTTGAGGTCGGTCCCGACGTTGCCACGGCCAAACGTACCGTTTACATTGACCAGCGAGGAAGTGTGCCGGCGTTTGCCATTGACCAAAACAAGGACCTGGTCAGGGCCCAGGCCGCGCAGGGAAGCGGGGTCGATGTGGTCCGTACCATCAGAAATACTCTGGGTGTTGGAGGAGAACGACGGCGCTGTTTGGTTGAGCAATTGGTTGATTGACACCTGAGGCGAGCTCAGGCGCAGTTTGTCGACGTTGATCACATCTACCGGTACGGCTGACTCCAGGTTGGTGCGGTTGCTGGCTCGGGTACCCGTAACCACAACTTCGTCGATCAGTACGCCTTCAGACATGTTGAAATCCAGGGTGACGGTTTCGCCATCGGCTACCGTAATGGTCTCGGCCTGCGTGGAGTAGCCGACGTAGCTGGCGATAATTTTGTAGGTGCCGGCATCCAGCTCCAGGCTGTAATTGCCGTCGAAATCGGTGATCGTTCCTTTGGCTGTACCGGCAACGCTAACGGAAACACCGATCAGCGTTTCGTTATCGTCCGTAACGGTACCTTTTAAGGTGGCCTGGCTGTAGCCACTCACGGCCGTTAGCAGGAGCAAGGGGAGTAGAAAAAAGTGTCGCATGATTGGTTAAGTTTTGTGAGTAATGAGTTGTAAAGTATGCTTTTCCGCTTCCGGGAGGAGTGATAGAGGTTACGCCCAGAAAGGGGTGCTGCCCGAGCAGGCAAATGAATGCCAGATCGATAAGCTGGATGATATACCAGTCCTGTCATCGTTTGGTTGGTAGCGTCTGGGGAGGAGGGTGCCACCGAATGGAGCTGCCTGCGTTGAAATGGTAAGTGTTGCAGCTTGCTGTAAAATCTAAACCGGCAGGTGGTAAACGACATAATTATTGCCAAAAACCACCCGATAAAGGAAAGATACCTGTCCTTCTTGGTTATTTCAAAAAAAAATGATAAATATTTGGGATTAGTTTTGCGCTTAAGTATTTGGGCAGGAAGAACCATCTATTGGTTTTGTTGTTAAACTAATGATTATACCAAAAGACTTATGACGATTTTGCTGTATACCTTTATTACCGTTTTTACGGTTCTGGCGATGGAGTTTGTGGCTTGGTTTGCCCACAAGTACGTCATGCACGGCCTGTTGTGGAACTGGCACGAAGACCACCACCAGCCCCACCACAAGGCCGGTTTTTTTGAGAAAAATGACTTGTTCTTCCTGGTTTTCGCCATTCCCAGTGCAACCAGCTACATCGTAGGGTTGAACGTGGATGCTCTTTTTTGGCTTACTTTTGTAGGTATTGGTATTTCTATCTACGGATTGATCTACTTTCTCATCCACGATGTGTATATTCACCAACGCTTCAAATGGTTCCGGCAGTTGGATACCAAGTACAGCCGGGCTATCTTGCGGGCCCACGGCGCTCACCACGCCAACCAGGCAAAAGAAGCGGGTGAGTCGTTCGGATTATTGATTGTCAACCCCAAGTACTTTCGCAAACGCAGCTCCTGGACCACGGGGGAATAGTTTGTTTGACCAGAACATATGGATATTTTAGGGTTGATTGCCGAAATATTGCTGGCTGCGCTTGGCGTTTATATCTATCTTTTTGCGCGTGGTTTCGTAAAAATTACCGACCCCCGGCGCAGCGAACAGGCAGCAGCATTCCGGGACCAAAATGCCGGCTGGATGCGGCTGCTGGGTCTGGGGCTGGCTGCTATCATGTTGCTCAATGTCTTTTTGCATCTGCGACAATTGTTGTCGTAATCCAATGCCGTCCGATCTGAGCTGCGCCTAGGTTACCGTATTCTCCGCTAAACTACCACTTCCAAAATAAGCATGGGCAACCTTGCCCGTTAAGGTGTATTGTCTCCGTAAAAAGCTGTAATATTGCACCACTTCCCTGCACAGGTGTGTATGGATTATTAACTCATTCATTTTTCAATATGAGACAATTAATTACAATCGTAATCCTAATAGCGGGTTGTTTTTCGGTAAGTGGCCAGGCCGATTTTTATAATGTCAAGACGATTCAGGAGATTAAAATCTCCTTTACGGCCAACAACTGGAAGTACCTCCTGGACTCCCTGCGTTTCAACGGCGAAGAACTGCTCAACGGCAAAGTTAATATCAATGGGCAAGACCTGGCCTCGGTCGGTGTTCGCTACCGCGACGGGCGGTCCTTTACCCCCAATGGCAAGCGCAACGGACTGGTGCTGGATCTGGGCGCGAAGGATTACCAGGGGCACCATATTGTCGATTTGTCCAGTGCGCTGCGCGACCCCTCGCTGGTACGCGAAGTGCTGGCTGCCGAAATAGCAGGTACCTATTTCCAGACACCCCGGGCCAACTACGCCAAAGTATACATCAACGAAGAATACTACGGACTGTTCGTTAACGTGGAAGCCGTAGAGTCGGGCTTCCTCAAACGGGCTTTCGGCAACGACACGGGAAACCTGCTGTTTGCCAACCCCGAACTGGGAAATACCCCGCCGGATGGCTGTAGTAGCAAAACCTTCGGATCGTTGCAGTACGAAAAGCGGTCGGCCTGTGTCGATCACAATTTTGATGTGCGCCAGGGTAATTACGGAAAACTGCTGGATCTGACCAGTGAACTGGCCATGGGTGGGAATCGGCTGGAACAATTCCTCGATGTGGACGCGGCGCTCTGGATGCTGGCCTTCAACAACGTGCTCGTCAATTTGAATTCCTACACCGGACAATACGCCAACAACTATTACCTCTACCAAAATGCCGATGGCCGGATGGTTCCCCTACTCGGGGAGTTGAATTTGGCTTTCGGTAGCTTCAAGAACGATGGGGTTACGCCTTCGGACCTGAGTACCCCCGATCTGCTCATGCTCTCACCCGATCTGCACCGTACCAATAAAGAGCGGCCCCTGATCAGCAGTTTACTGAGCAACGAAAGCTATTACAAGCAGTACCTTTCTCACCTGCGCACCATTCTGGTAGAGTGGGTGATGAGCGGCAAACTTGAAAGCCGGGCCAAAGAACTCCAAAATATTATCCGTTCCTCCGTTACCATGGATACCGGCAATTATTATTCGGCCGCAGAATTCAACCAGAGCCTGACGGAAGTCATCGGCACCCGGAGTCGGATTCCCGGATTGGCAGATTTTATGCGCAAGCGCGCCGCCTGGTTGGAGAGCCAGGAAGTGTATACCGTTTTACCCCCAACGATTACGGAAATAGGCGTGGAAGGCCGGGAGCGCTTTTCCAGCACCCTGCTCCAGGAATTCCGGGTTCACGCCAAAGTCGGCGATTTTGCCAAAAAGGCTTTTGTCTACTACCGGTTTAGTCCTGGCGAAAATTTTCGGGTTCTGGAGATGATGGATGATGGCGAGCACTATGATGGCAAAGCGGGTGATACCGTTTTTGGTGCGGTGATTCAACCCGGCGACGGGCAAACCCAGCTTCAGTACTACATTGCAGCCGAGAATGCCAAAGCGCTGAGCTTCAACCCCAGCCACTACAACTTTGAGCAATTTCAGACCAGCCTTAGCGAGGTCAACAAGTAATTGGCTGGCGTTTTTATTTCATTGACCGATCAATAACCAAAAGTTATGAATCGCCTCCTATTTATTGGCTGTCTTTTCCTGGCTTCGGCTGGTGCGCTAGCCGCTCAGAAAGGGCTTTATGATATCCAGCATCTGGTGGATGTACGCATTAAGTTTGCCGAAACCGACTGGCACCACCAGTTGGATTCCATCAAGGAACGCGGGCAGGACGAACGGCTGGTAGCTACGGTAACGGTCGACGGAAAGGTATACCCCCAGTCGGGCATTCGCTACAAAGGCAACAGCTCTTACTTCAACGTGCGCAATGCCGGGGGGCGCAAGCTCCCTTTTAACATCAAGGTGGATTACGTGGAAAAGGAGGCCCGGCTGCCGGGCGGTTACGTGACCCTCAAGTTGTCCAACATCTTCCGGGATCCGAGCTATTTGCGCGAAGTGTTGTCTTACGAGATCGCCGGAAAGTACCTGCCTGCTCCCCGCGCCAATTTTGCCAAGGTCTACGTCAATGACGAATACCTGGGCCTTTACAATTTGTCGGAATCGGTGGACGATGACTTTCTCAAGGAATACTACGGAGATGACAAAGGGGTACAGTTCAAATGCGACCCCAACTGGCAGGAAAACGCCCCCGGCAGCTGCAAAACAGGCAACAACGCCAGCCTCGAATACCTGGGCAAGGATTCGGTCTGTTACTATTCGCTCTACGAACTGAAATCCAAAAATGGGTGGAAGGAACTCCAGGATTTTACCCGGGTTCTCAACCAGGAACCAGCAAAAATCGGTGAAATCCTCGACGTCAACGAAACCCTCTGGATGCTGGCCTATGACAACGTGCTGGTCAACCTGGACAGCTACCTCGGTCGCCTTTGTCACAATTACTACCTCTACCAGGACGAGGCTAAAATCTGGCACCCCATCATCTGGGATATGAACCTGAGTTTTGGCGGTTTCCGGTATACCGGTAGCGGCGCGCCACTGTCGAACGCAGACCTCCAGGACATGAGCCTGTTTCTGCATTTCAATGACAACAATCCCCAGCGGCCACTGGTCGTGAAATTACTGGGCATTGACCACTACCGCAAGATTTACCTGGCCCACGTACGGACGATCGTAATGGAAAACTTCAGCAATGGTTGGTACAAGGAACGCGCGGCAGCGCTCCAGAAAATGATCGGCGCCGAAGTAGCCAAAGACCCTTTCCGGCTGTATCCGCTGGAAACTTACCAGCAGAATTTTACGCAGACGGTGCGCATCGACAACTCCAGCATGATCGGTATTACCGAACTCATGGATCAGCGGGCCACCAATATTTTACAGCATCCGCTGTTGCTGAAAACCCCACCCGCCATCGGCGAGGTCAAACACCGCGTGAGTGGCGAAGTAGCTACAATCACCACCTCCATCACCGAAGCGGATGCCGCCTGGTTGTACTATCGGTCTCAACCCTTTGCGCCCTGGCAGCGCCAACCCATGGCTGCCAATGAGAACCAGCAGTGGGTGGCTCAAATTCCGCTTACGACCAGTGTGCAGTACTACGTAGTGGCTGAAAACAAGTACATCGCCACCCTTTCTCCGGCACGGGCAGCGCGGGAGTTTTATGAGATTAAACCCAAGTAAAAACGGGTTGCAGCGACCTTTTTTCTCAGCAAAGTCCATTTGTAATTAATCAACCAGACCCATATCCCGGCCCACCCTGGTACCAGTTCAACGGCCACTGGCAGACGGTGCTACCTGCTTTCGGTGGCCCTAAGGTGGCTTACCAACGCGAGCGCCTGGAGCTGGCCGACGGCGATTTTCTGGACCTCGACTGGCTCCGGCAGCGTACACCAGCGCGCCAACTGGTGATCCTCACCCACGGCCTGGAAGGCAACAGCAGTCGGCCGTACGTACGCTCGGCCGCGCGCTTTTTTCACGACCGCGGCTGGGATGTGCTCGCCTGGAATTGCCGCTCCTGTAGTGGCGAGATGAACCGCCTGCTGCGCTTGTACCACCACGGAGAAATTGGGGACATCCATGCCGTCACCACCCACGCCTTGCACCAGGGGGGCTACGGGCAGGTGGTCCTGATTGGCTACAGCATGGGCGGTGCCATCACGACCAAATACCTGGCGGTACACGGTGCCAGCCTGCCGTCCGCTATCCTGGGGGGCATTGCCTTTTCGGCACCCTTTGATCTGGCTGCCAGTGTGGCCGCGCTGGAGTTGCCGGGCAATGGCGTGTACAAAAAGCGCTTTTTGCAGCAGTTGAGCCAGAAGATAAAGGTCAAAAACGAACGCTTCCCCGGTGTAGTAGACATCCGCAAATTGGCGGAGATTCGCCGTTGGCGCGACTTCGACGAGTGGTTCACGGCACCCCTCCTCGGCCTGGCTTCCGCGGCGGAATTTTACGACCTGGCTTCGGCCAAAAATTTTGTGGCGACCCTACAGCACCCCGTGCTGGCCGTCTGCGCCGACAACGACCCCATCATCACCGAAGCCTGTCTGCCGCTGGCCGCCGCAAAAACGAATCCTTTCCTGACCCTGGAAAGAACGGACCAGGGTGGACACGTGGGTTACACCTTGCCGGGCAAGCCTTATAATTGGATGGACGTACGCGCCTGGGCGGAGGTGGAACGCTGGACTGCTGGTTGTTGATAACGCCCCCAAGCCTGGTTTAAAAAGCTCAGCCCACTAACGCTCCGGTCCGCAACCGCCACCACTCCCAGCTGCCGTACCCTACCACCAGGCCGTATTCCAGGCCTACCAGCCAGTAGTTTTCCAGAAAAGCGGGGGTAATATAGGTGTAGTAGGACAGCACGATCAGCCCACTCCACAGCACGGGCCAGCGGTACGGCGTGAACACGCAGAGTACCAGCGGCAGGGCCGTGTACCAGGGGTGTACCGTGGTGGCACAGCACAGGTAAACGGCAATGGCAAAAAGCCAAAGCCCCGGCAGTGACGACCAGCTTTTGGCCCGGTCGAGGGCCGTGCGGAGCAGGATGACCAGCAATACCAGCAGCGCCAGGCACGGGCCGATGATTTTGATCAGATTTTGTCCTTCCCAGTGGTAACCCAACCCCTTCAACAGGTAAAAGAGCGAAGCATTGAACTCAAATTGGCGGAAGTACAAATTGATGCTGCTGCCGAAATTGGTCGCGAAAGAAGTACTCCACAGGGGCCACCACAGCAGTAGCGTTACGCCCCCCACGACGGCAAAGTAGGCCACGCTGCGCTGCCAGCCCAGGCGCCGCACGAGGAAGGGGAAAAACACCAGCGGCAGCAACTTGCTGGCCACGGCCAGGGCCATGGCTACTGCCGAGGGCCACCAGCGGGCCTGGGTGAGCAGCCAGGTACCCAGGAGCAGAAAGAAGATCATAACGCCTTCGAAGTGCAGGTTGCCGACCAGCTCTACGATCATCAGCGGATTCAGCGCGTACCACAGCACCCGGGTACGGGGCAGGGACCAGGCCGTAAGGAGCTTCAAGAGGAGCAGTACGCTCCCCACGTCGGCCAGGATCAGGATCAGCTTGAGCACCACTGCCGCCCCGGTGATGCTTTGTGGTGACAGCCAGCAGGCCAACGTAAAACAAAACTGTGCCACCGGCGGATAGATGGTATGGTATTCGGGCGAGTTGAGCTGGTCGAAGAGCGCCTGGCTCAGGCCGGGAATCTGCGGGTCTGCCGTGAGGTACCAGACGGGAAGCTGGTCGAAAGGATTGCGGCCAGCCAGCCACAGGCGGCCGTCCCAGATGAACCGGTAGATGTCGTCGGAGAGTACCGGAAAAGCGCCGAGGAGCACCAGCCGGAGCAACAGGGCGATGCACAACCAGAACAGCAGTTGCGCTTCCCGGGCCTGGCTCACCTGCCAGGCATAGGTTGCGAAGGCCACCGTGTAGGCTGTAAGGATAAGCCCAAACGCCGACTGCTCTGCCTGGTAGCCCAAAAGGTAGCAGCTGCCCAGGAGCACCAGCGCTGCCAGGCCCTGTTGGGGCGACGGAGCAACCAGCCATTTTTTAAGCGAAGGAAGCATCTGCTGGATTCAAATTGAAACGCAGCTACTTTGTGCTACAAAGTACCTGCGTTCCAATTGCCAAGGATGAAAGTTCGATTCCGATGATTACATGCGCATGTGGCGCACGGAATAAAAGAAGATGGTGCCGTAGCCCAGCGCCAGCATCAGGTGGAAGACGACAAAAGTCGTGTTCTGTACGTAAAACGCACCACCCACTGCGGCCAGGAAGTAGAGGGATAAAATCCCTTCCCCGATTGTGGTCCAGGTCAGCTTTTTCGTCAGGTAATTCCGCTTAACGAAGCTATCACCGAGGCCTTTGATGTTGAACTTGGGCGTGCGGACAAAGGGCGATTTCTTGCCCCGGTAGCCCTGTAGAACAGCTACGGAATTGTGCAGTGACAAACCCATCGACAGCGCCAGGAACAAGGGGAAAAGGACCAGGAACTTGAAGACGGCCTTCCGGAAATTGGGTTCCGTATTGGCCGGGCTCTGGATATTGGCCACGTAATAAATGGAAATGATCGACAGCAGCCCCACCAGGAAGTAGGCGAAGAAGTTTTTGCTGAAGCCCATTTCAATCAGGTCACCCAGGAAAAACAACAGCGGTACACTGGAGACACCGGCAACGAAAACAAACAGAAAAACCGAACTGGCCAGCAGGTGGCTGGTTGCGTGAATTTTCTGGTTGCGGCTCAGGTTGGAACGCCACACGGTAGGCAGCATCTTTTTGGCCGTTTCGGCGCCGCCCTTCATCCAGCGGAATTGTTGGGCTTTGAAGCTGTTCATCTCCACGGGGAGTTCGGCTGGTGAGCCGACATCTTCGAGGAAGCGAATTTTCCAGCCTTTGATCTGGGACCGGATGCTAAGATCGAGGTCTTCGGTGAGCGTATCTGCTTCCCAACCGCCGGCGTCTTCAATGGTCTTGCGGCGCCAGAGGCCGGCAGTACCGTTGAATTGCAGCATGTATTCACCATTCATGCGCCCTACCTGCTCTACGGTGAAGTGGACGTTGAGCTGAAGGGCCTGTAAGCGGGTGATGAGGGAATAGTCTTCGTTGATGTGCTCCCAGCGGGTTTGCACCACCCCTACGTTCTTGTCCTGGAAGAAGGGCAGGGTGCGCAGGAGAAAGTCCTTTCTGGGGACAAAGTCGGCATCAAAGATAGCCATGAACTCTCCTTTGGCGTGTTCCATCCCATCGCGCAAGGCACCCGCCTTAAAGCCCTGGCGGACTTCCCGGGTAACTTGTTCGATCTGGTAGCCTTTGGCTTTGTATTCCGCTACTTTGGCAGCGACAATGTCAATGGTTTCGTCGGTGGAATCGTCGAGGATATGGATTTCGTAGCGGTCTTTGGGGTAGTCAAAGGCTGCTACGGCGTCGATCAGCTGTTCGATCACGTACATCTCATTGTAGATCGGAAGCTGGACCGTTACAAAGGGGTAACTGTCTGGTTCATCGTCCGTAAAACCGAAATGCTGAACCGGCGTATCTCCCCAGTCATGGTCGCCGGCGGCTACCGCTACTTTGACGGGAAGTTCCTGTTCTTCCATGATAAATTCAGCCGTATTGCGGCGGCCACGCTTGTAATAATACAGCAGGTTGAACTGCATTACACAATAGACGGTGATGTACAATAATGCAATTGTATAAACACCTAAAGTAAGAAAAGCTAGTGTAGTCATTCTTTTTGACTTTTACACAAACTACTGAACTACAGTAGTTTAAAGATAGTCCATAAAATTTTGTGTCCTGCCAGAATGGTGCCACGAACGGTTCCGGAAACTTTGGAAACTCCCACCCGACGGCGGTAAGTTACCGGCACTTCCGTGCAACGCAAGTGATGTTTTGCAGCTTTAACCTGCATTTCTACCGTCCAGCCAAAATCAGGGTCTTTCATGTCCAGAGCCAGGAGCTGATCCCAGCGGATGGCGCGAAAGGGGCCTAAGTCCGTAAATTGGTACTTGTAGAGCCATTGGATCAGGTTGATGGCCAGCCAGTTGCCGAAAATCTGTTGCGGCTGCATAGCTCCATTTTCCATTTTTCCCAAGGCCCGTGAGCCAATTACCAAGTCTGCGTTTTCGTGAATGATGGGTTGTACCAACAAAGGTAACTCTTCTGGATGATCGGAATGGTCTCCATCGAGGAAAACAACAATAGTAGGTTGATGATCAGCGCCCTTGCTTTTGATGTAGTCCATTCCTGCCAAGCAAGCACTCCCATACCCCGCCCGGGGTTGGTTAACTACCGTAGCACCTGCTGCTGCAGCTACGGCGGCAGTTTGGTCGGTACTGGCATTATTGCAGACAATAACTTCTCTTACCCAGTCCTTTGGTATATCTGCCAACACCAGACCAATAGATGTTTCTTCGTTGTAAGCAGGAATAATGACGTCGATGACCGGTTTCTCCAATGTTATTGCTTTATAAAAAAAAGTCCCGTATTACACTGGCGACCTGTTTTTTAGCCGATTTTAATGCGTTAATAAAAAGTTAAACGAAGGTACTGGAATTACCAGGATATTTAGCGTTCTCGCAGCTACATTATTATCATATTCCCCGGTTAGCGAAAAAAATAACAGATTTTGTAACCTTTTTTATAGCCTGCCGTATTTAGAAGCAGGAAAGAGTAGCGCCCGGCGTTGCTCAGGCACAAACAACAATAATGAGTGAAAACATAGCGGCTCACTCTCCCAAAGGAGGAGAGTGGACGCAACTGAGCGAGTGGTTGCCTATTCCTGGGGGACCCTTGCCTGGTAAATTATTTGGCGGAAAAACATTTCACTCATGAGTACGGAAAAAAAGTTTTTTGACGAAAAGCAAATGCAATTAGCGATCAAACGACTGGAGTTGTTCCTGGATCCTTTGTCCCAGCGGTTGTTGGAAGAGATCGAGCCCCAGCAGGCTATGCATTTGCCTCAATTAAGTAGCTTGCTTCGGCAATCTCCTTTTCAATTAAAAAAACAATTGGATCAATTAAAAGCAGCAGGTCTGGTATACAGCCCCAAACGGTATCCTAAAGCTTACGCAGTTAATAAGATGAAGTGTGTAAAAATATACCTTAAAGCCCGGCCACTTGCCGAAGCTATCTAAAAACAACAATTACTTACCCATTGTTTAATGTTGTTGATTAATCATTAAGGGTTGTCCGGGGATGAACGCCCGGGCAACCCTTGCTGGTTTGGTTGGTAAAGTGGGGAGCTGTGCAACTCTCCGCTTTTAAGAGCAGCTAACCTGGCCCCTTCTAATCACTTACCCGGAAAGAAATATTGCAGATGACGCCGTAGGTGGAAATCTTTCCGTCTTTTACGTGGGCCTTGATGTCCTTCACGTAAACCGAGTCGATGTTGCGCACGGTTTTGCTAACTTCGGTAACGGCCATTTGGATGGCGTCTTCAATGCCTTTTTCGGAAGAGGCGATAACTTCGATCACTTTTACGATCATAATAGTGGTTTTTTGATGTCTGATAAGATACGGCTAATCCCGTTGTGATCAAAATTTTCTACCCAGGGAATTCGCTTTCCTGTGCTGCTCACAAGAAAACCAGTTGTTGGGTCGTTCTATTTCTTGCCCCCGTTGTCGCCAGTTTTTGCCAACATTCTTTTATCTTTGTTTTTGCCGGTGGCAGCTTTGGAGCAGCTAAAGGCAGCTTTGTATAAATTGAGCACTTATCCCAAGAACTAAAGTTTGTTTGATCAGCGTGTGATCCCAAACGTCAGAACATATCCTCCCATGCGCCAAGCCTTCGTGCGCTTTTTATTGTGGTGTAGTCTCCTTGTTAGCTTTGGTTCGCCACTGCTTGCCCAGAATTGTGGGCAACGGGACACCTTGATTTTTCTGCCCAATACGGCTGGCGATTTTTCGCTTACCATCAGCGATTATGTCAACAACAACCTGGCTGACCCAGCGCAGGGCCTGTGCGCCGTGCAGGTGGGGTTTGTCCACCAGTTTGTTGAAAATTTCGAACTTTCCCTGACCTCCCCCAGCGGTCAGCAGGTCAACCTGATCGGCCCCAACAGTGACGATAACTTCGACTTCACCCTGGGCACCCAGTGGCTGGTTTCTTTCGTTGCCTGCGGCGCCGTGGCACAACCCGACAGCGCCTTTCTGGCACGCTGGGACAACACCCAGACCGAAAACTGGCAGAATTTTGGCCGCTACACGGGTAGTTATTATCCTTTTAATGGTTGCCTGGAGGATTTTAACACTGGCCCGGTCAACGGAACCTGGACTTTTAATGCGACCAACAACCCGTCCAACAATTCTGGGGCCATCACCTACGTCCGGTTGACGTTTTGCGATAGCCGGGGTGTGGCCTGCTGTTTTGCCCAGGGTGGCGAATGGCGCAACGCAAATATCGTTACCTGCACGGGCGAAGATACCCTCCTGGTCAGTCCCCGGTTGGCATTTCCCGCTGGCCGGGCCGACACCCTGCAGTATGGCTACGGATTTCTGCTGGCGCGCAATGGCGTATACGAACGCCTCGATTCTACCATCGACCTGCGCACCGCTCCGGCAGGAGTCTATGATATTTGCGGGATCTCCTACCTCCGCAGCGACCTGGACAGCCTTCCCCTGCCCGATGGCAGCCTCACCCTGGACAGTATCCGCAACAACCTGACGGGCCTGGAACCTTGGTTTTGCGCCGACCTGACGCCAGCGTGTATGCGCATAACCATTGTGGATCCACCAGCCACCACCCAACTCACCGAACGCATCTGCCGGGGAGATAGCCTGGTGATCGGAACCACGGTTTTTTTCGACACGGGCAACTTTCAGGTTACCCTCGACAACTACGCCGGCTGTGATAGCCTGGTCACGCTCAATCTTTTTGTTCAGGAAAGCCCCCGAATTACCCTCGAACAGACCATCTGCTTCGGCGATACCGTTTTTGTGGGTAATCGGCCGTATTTTACTACGGGCACCTACCAGGACACCCTGACTACGACGGAGTTGGGGTGCGACAGCCTGGTGACCCTCAACCTGGTGGTGTTGTCGCAACAGCTCAATGCCCTGACACCGGTTATCTGCGCGGGTGAAAGTTTTATGGTAGGTGACAGCGTCCTTACGACCACCGGCAGCTACCAAGTGCTGCTTACTTCCGCTGCCGGTTGTGACAGCCTGGTACAGGTAGACCTCCTGGTGCTCGATCCCCGGGCCGTGATTACGGGTGGCGGTATCCTGAGTTGCCAAAATCCGGCGTTGACCCTGGGTACACAAGATTCCAGCCCGCCGGGCGCGCTCACTTTTCGGTGGTTAAATATGGGCAATACGGAGTTGGGCAATTTGTCGACGCTGACCGTGGATACCACGGGAAGCTACATCCTGGAAGTGAGCCAAACTGTGGCGGGTGTCACTTGCCTGGCCCGGGATACCATCCAGATCGGGCGCAATTTTGACACGCCCATTGCCGATGCCGGCTTGCCGGATACCCTCAACTGTGGTGTAAATCAGCTGACCTTAGGCGGCCCCCAAACCAGCCTCGGACCTGCTTACCGGTACCGTTGGCAAACCACCAACGGGGTGTTGGGCCCCGTTGCGGATCAACCTACGATGTTAATCAATACCCCGGGCGCTTACCAATTGATCGTCCGGGATACCTTTAGCGGCTGTGCCGACACCGCGTCAGTCAACGTCGCGCTCGATCGCCAATTGCCGGCGGTCGTTACCGGGCCTGGCTTCACGATCAATTGCGCCGTCCGTGCCGATACCCTCGACGGGCGCGCAAGTCTGCTCAACGCCAGCTACTCGGCGGTCTGGACCGGACCCTGTATTCAACACCCCCCCGGGCCGGGTTGGGTAGTGGCCAATTGTCCGGGTTGGTATAACCTGACGGTGACCAACAACAACAATGCTTGCAGTGCAACAGATTCGGTGCAAGTGTTCGAAGACCTGCAACCGGCCATCGCCCGCCTGGCGATCCCCGACACCCTCACCTGTGCGCGGCTGGAAGTGGGCCTAAACGCAGCCCTTTCCACCCCGGTGGGTAACCTGGATTTCAGTTGGCGTGGGCCGGCAGCTACTACCTCAAATCAAGCAGCTATTTTAGTCGATGCGCCGGGGAATTACCAGGTAATTGCCATTCGCCAGGATAACTTTTGCCGGGATACGGCAGCGGTTGTAGTGGCGCAGGATACGCTCGCGCCGCTGGCGGTTGCCAGCGCTGGCGGGGTCCTCAATTGTTACGAAGCGACCAGGGTCGTTGGTGGTGGCAATACGGTTACCGGCCCGCAGTACACTTACCAATGGTATACCGGTGCTGCCCCCATCAGCGGAGCCACGGCTGATACCCTGGTGGTGACCACCACCGGCAATTACGTGTTGGAGGTGTTGGACAATAACAATGGTTGCACCAGTCGCGATTCCGTAGCCATCACCGAAGATTTTCTGACGCCGGAGGAAGTGGAAGCCGGCCCCGGGCAGGTGCTCAACTGCGCGGGTGACATCGTTCAGCTCACGCCAGACAGCACCGTTTTTAGTCGCCAGGTCAGTTGGTTGTGGTCGGGGCCCTGTGTCGTGCCGACCCCTGACGAGTGGGTGCTTAATACCGATTGCGCGGGGCTTTATACCCTCACCGTCACCAACCTCGACAATGGCTGCCAGGGCGCAGATACAACCCGGGTTTCGCTCTCCAATAATTTCAGTATTGCCCAATTGCCCGACACCGTCTATCTATCGTGCAGTACGGGTACTGCTGTGCTCACGACTACGGGAACCATCGGTAGTGTCTCTCAGTGGTTCCTGAATGATGTCCTGATCAGTCTGCCCAACAACGACCCCGAGGTAGCAGAGACCGGTGTCTACCAGTTGGTGGTCAGCGATTTTAACCGAATCTGTACCGATACGGCCACTGCGGTCGTTTTGCGGGATTGCAGGGTAGTCGCGATGATTGATCCGCCGGCTGCTATTACCTGTCGCGACCAATCTACCGTGCTTAACGGGTCCAATAGCCTGTTTGGCGATACGCCTACCTACGCCTGGACGGGTCCCGCTGCCGGTTGTATTATTACTGATACGACGGCTGCCCAGGTAGAAGTCGTTTGTCCGGGCCTTTACCAATTGGTTGTTGCCCAGAACCTCTTCGGGCTGCGGGATACTGCTTCGGTGTGGGTTACCCTGGATACCCTTTCGCCGATCATCGGTACCACCGGCAACCAGGTGATTACCTGCCGGGATACCATAGCTACCCTCAGCGGCATGGTCGCTGGCGATCCGAATGATTACACTTTTGCCTGGACGAGCTTTGTCAGCAACGACACCCTTTCTTTGTTGCCGACGGTCAGTACCCAAACGGCCGGAACCTATTCGTGGCAGGTCGAGGGTGTGGATAACGGTTGCCGTACGTCCTCCATTGTGCAGGTGACCCGCAATACCAGTCCACCCGCCATTGCCTTTGGCAGCAATGTCTTCCCCTGTATGGCGGCGGAGTTCAACCTGCGGGCTTTTGTGAACCCCATGGCGGGCAATTATTCCTACCAGTGGTCCGGGCCCGGAATTTTGGCCGCTGCCGATAGCCTGCAAACGCTGGTTAATGCGCTGGGAACCTACCTTTTTTCGGTCAACGACCTGGGCAGCGGCTGTTCGGCTACCGATTCGGTGACGGTCGTGGAGCAAGTCTGTGTCCCTTGCCTGGAATTATTGCCTTTTGACAGCCTGGACTGTGCGACTGCCGAGGTCTTGCTCGCGGCCACTTTCTGTCTGCCTTGTGATGGCTGCACCTTGCAATGGTCGGATGCCAACGGGCCGATCCCGGCTGCCAACAACCTCGGGCTTCTCGTTAATACACCAGGTATTTATACCCTCCTGGCTACGGATACCCTCGGGTTTAGCAATACCCTGACGGCGGAGGTGGTCCAGCTGCTCGAACCACCTGCCCTCGATTTGGGGCCGGATCGGCTGCTCACTTGTGACAGCACCACCCTGACGCTTCTGAACCTGGCCAATAGCAGCGATAGCCTTGTGGTTGCTACCTGGCAGCGGTTAGGTGCCGGTGCGTTGCCCCCCTCTGGCGCTGGTTTGGTGGTGGACGAACCGGGGGATTACGTGCTCACGCTCACCAATAGCCGGACGGCCTGCAGTGCTTCGGATACGATCCGCATTGGCATCAACCAAACCGCGCCAGTGGCCGAGGCGGGCGCCACCACCCAGCTCAACTGTGGTAGTGCGGTGGTGGCTTTGGATGGTACCGGTTCCACCCTGGCTGGCGTGCAGTACCAGTGGCAAGGTCCGGCAGCCAACTGCCTGACCGGAGCTACGACCCTCAACCCGCTGGTTTCGTGCCCGGGTAGGTATACCCTTACCGTGCGGAGTAGCAGCAATGGTTGTGCGGCCCAGGATACCGTCCGGGTGACGCAGGACGAGGCCCTGCCCGTACTCGTGCCGCTGCCGGATACCCTGCTTACCTGTGCTGCGCCGGCCATCGATCTGCGGGCTGCTTTGCCAGCAACAGGAAATTTTGATTTTCGCTGGTGCCCCGTCAACGCCCAGGGCGAAGATGTCTCGAATTTGTGCAGCTTCAACCTGAACCTGCTGGTGAATACGCCGGGTCGGTACCGGTTTAGCGCAACGAATACCAGTACGGGCTGTGCCAATAGCTTTATCGTCGCAGTGGGGCTGGATACCCTGCCACCCAGTGTGGATGCCGGACAGACCGACACGCTGTTCTGTAACCTTGCCAGTTTGGTTTTAAATGGCACGGCAGCGGTGAATACCACGCCCAGTTGGGTGGCCGTACCACCGGCTCCCATCCAGGATTCCCTCAGCCTCAACCCTACCATTACGGCGGCGGGCTGGTATTTTCTGGCGGTTACCAGTGGGGTGAACGGCTGCCGGGCTACGGACAGCGTATTTGTCGCCCAGGATGCGGCTATGCCTACGCTCACTGCCGGCCCTGATACCGTCCTCAATTGTTTTAATCCACAACTGAGGTTGCGGGCTACCGGCACCACCACCAGTGGCAGCGCCAGCTGGCGTTGGACCACCACCAATGGCCTCCTCGTCGGGGGAGCCACTACGCCCACACCGATCGTGGCAGCACCAGGTACGTACCTCGTCAACCTGGAAGACCCCTTGAGCGGTTGTCAAATAACAGATTCCCTGGTCGTCACCCAGGACAATGGGCTACCGACCGCCAGTATTGCTGCTGCCGATCCCTTGCTGCTGACCTGTGCCCGCGATACGTTGCTGCTGGTTGCTACCGCTTCGGTAAGCAGTACCGGTGGCGGGTTGAATTACCAGTGGCGGGCATTGGCGGGGCAACTGTTTCCCCTGCTCACGGCTCCCCAGGTGTTCACGGATCGGCCGGGGAATTACCAACTTATTGTCCAGGATCAGGGCAATGGCTGCCGCGATACGGTCAGCTTTTCCGTAGCCGCCAATTTTGTCGCACCTGCCCTTGAGCTGGCTCCTGCTCAGCCACTGACCTGTAGTGAAACGAGTACGGTACTGGCGCCGTTGGTACCCGCTACTGCCTCAGGTTTTGATTTGCGGTGGACCACCGCAACCGGGGAAATCATCTCTACCGGATTAACGGCCACCGCCAGTGCCCCGGGCCTGTACTTGCTGCGACTGACGGACCAGGCCAATGGGTGTAGCAGCCAGGCGGCGGTGCTGGTGACCGAGGAGGTGGGCCGGCCGGCCGTACGTATTGCACCGCCTTTGACGATCAACTGTGCCAGGGCCAGCGTTACGTTGGACGGCTCGGGCTCGGCGCAGGGGGCTACCTATATTTACCAATGGTCGGGCAGCGACGGGGGGCAACTCCTGGGCAATGGGAACGGGCTGACGGACGTTGCTGGCACCGGCGGGACTTACGTACTCAGCGTGCGCGATACCGTCAACGGTTGTGTCGGGTTGGATAGCGTGGTCGTGACCGCCACCGGAATACCCATTACGGCGGTTAGCATCGAGGTGGCTTCACCCGCTTGTTTTGGCGACCTGCTGGGCAGCATCAGCCTGGAAGGGGTGACGGGTGGCACCCCGCCCTATACTTATAGCATCAACGGCGTGCCGTTCGAAAATCTTTCTTTCTTCGAGGACTTGCCTACGGGAGATTACCAATTGGAGGTGAAGGGTGCCGAAGGCTGTCGGTGGTCGGAAACCGTGACGTTGTTGCCGGCCACGCCGTTGGAGGTGGAGTTGGGCCCCGACGTATTCGTAACGCAAGGTGACAGTGTGCGACTGAAGCCGCAGACCAACGTGCCGGTGGACAGCTTCCGCTGGAATGCGCCGGGGTTGATCCCCGCGAACGCCGGACCCCAGCCGGTGGTTTTGCCCCAGGAGACCCAGTTTGTGGTACTCACGGTGGTTGATGCGAATGGCTGCCGCGCCAGCGATACCCTCCGGCTATTTGTGGACAAACGACTGCCGGTGTATGTGCCTACCGCGTTTGCGCCGTACGGTGGCGGCCCAAACAGCCGGTTTACGATTTTTGGCAACCAGGACGTGCTGCTCATCCGGCATTTGCGCATCTTCAATCGCTGGGGTGGCCTGGTCTTCGACCGCGAAAACTTCCCCCCCAATGATCCCGCCCTCGGCTGGGACGGCTATCTGTCGGGCGAAGAGCTCAACGCCGGGGTGTTCATCTACGCGGCCGAGATCCTGTTCCTCGATGGTCGGGTAGAACGGCTGACGGGGGATGTGGTGCTGATACGGTAAGTAGGGGTGGGGGCGTATGCTTACGGCCGTGCATACCCCAAACGCGCCGCCAGTTCATTGTTGAAATACGTATCCAACCCTGCTACCGTCATGGTCTGTAGCTCCTGGTGTTCGACGTGGCCCGTGCTGGCGATGTATTCGTCGGGCACAAAGATTTCAATAATTTTTCCCACCAAGAATAAGGTATCGTTGGCTTTGATGTGGTGTTCTTCCACGAGTTCCAGTCCGATGCGGATCGGGCTTTCCGCCACGTAAGGAGCCTTGAGCAATTCGCTGTAGAGCGGGGTGAGCCCGGTGGCCGCAAACTCCGACGTTTCGAGGGGGTAGTTGGCCGACGTTTGGTGGGCTTTTTCCAGGATGCCCGGATGAACCGTATTGAGGGTAAAGTGTCCGCCCTGGGCTTTCAGGTGGTGATACGTATGCCGGGGTACCGTCAGCGGCCGCAAGACAAAACCGAGGAGCGGCGGGCCCGCGCCCAGGTGAACTACCGAGCTGAAAACTCCCAGGTTTTCCACACCCCGGTGGCTCTTGGTTCCGATCAGGTGCAGGCCGCGCGGCCCCGGGAGGGTGTTGAATAAATTGCGTCGGTAAAAGCGCTCTAGTGCAGCAAAATCAGCCGTTTGCAGGTGCATAGGATTTGAATGGTTGGTTGAAAGATGAGTACATAAGTTCGGACAAGGTAAAATTGTTCAATCGCCTTTCCGTTACTTTATTCGTTTTACGACAAAATAGTACCTTTGTCGAGGTTCAAAAAGACGGGATACCATTCGCCAATCAGTTGACCAGGTCTATGAAAAAAGTTGTGTTCACTACACTTATTGCGTTAGCTGCCTGGCAGCTCAGCGCCCAGGATGCCTTGGAAACTGCCCGTTTGCTGAGCCGCGAGGCGCGCTTTGCGGCTTCGACCGAGTTGTTGACCACTTTTATCCAGAATAACCCCCAGCGCAAATACGATATCGGCCGGGCCTTGCTGCTGCAGAGCCAGAATTTGCTGCACCTGAAGGAGTTGGCCGCTGCCCGGGAGACCAACGGCAAGTCGATCAACCTGCGCATGCAACTCCGTTCCGGCGACCTGGCGGAGAATTTCCTGCAGGAAGCAGCGATCAGCCTGGCTGCCGGAAAACCCAGCGACGCATTGGTTGCCGCGCAGCAGGGTATGGAGATGCTCATTGAGGATCCCCTGCTGTACGCCCAACTCAACTACTACGCCGCCAAAGCGCTGATCGTGATGGGGCGCTTCGCCGAGGGTAACCGCTACTACCAAACAGCTACCGAAGTACTGGCTATTGAGGTGGGCGAGCAGGATCCCATCTTTGGTCAGTTGCTCTTCGAAGGGGGCCGCCTGTTCGACGAACAGCGGGAGTACCGCGCCGCTTTCCAACAGTATGCCCGTGCTTATTACATCCTCCGCGATCCGGTGGCCCGCACCAAAGCGCTGCTCTGGGCCTGGCACAGCGACCAATTGGCTAAGCGTTCATTCGGCACTAAACGTTAAGGTGGTGTTGAAAACGGGTCGAAGGGTTGCTGGCATTCATCGAAAGATTGCGGTGGAGGAGCGGAACAGCTGAATGTTCAATAAAAAAAAAAGGACACCGGTCTGTAATATTTTGGTAGTGGCACCCACTAATGGGTTCGAGAACCAGTCTAACAACTAAAGGAATTGCATGGATAACTTAATTGAAGCCCGCGGGCTCAGTAAAAATTTTGGCGACTTCCGGGCCGTCAATAAGGTTTCTTTTACCGTTGCGCCGGGGGAGATTTTCGGGTTGCTGGGCCCCAATGGTGCGGGTAAAACCACGACCTTGCGCATGTTGTCGGGCCTGTTGAAACCCACCGAAGGAGAAGCCATGATGAATGGGTTTTCGATGCAGCACCAACAGATGGATGCCCGCCGGTCACTGGGATTCCTGACTGGCGAAATGGACTTGTACCGGCGGCTGACCCCGCGGGAAGTCCTCCTGTACTTCGGCCAGTTGTACGAAACGCCGCCCGCCGAATTGCATCAGCGCGTAGAACGCCTGATCGATGCTTTCGGGATTACGCCCTTTGCCAACCGCTACTGCGAACAATTGTCGACGGGCCAGAAACAGCGGGTATCGATTGCCCGCACCCTGGTGCACGATCCGCGCGTGGTGGTGCTGGATGAACCCACTACCGGATTGGACATCATGGCCTCCGAGTTTATCCTGCAGTTTATCCGTAAGATGGCTAAGGAAGAAAGCAAAGCGCTGATTTTTTCTACCCACAACCTCACCGAGGTGGAGCGCCTGTGCGACCGTATCGCCATCGTTCACCAGGGCGACCTGGTCTATCTGGGCGACCTGGATGGCATCAAAAACCAAACGAGCACGGACACCCTGGCGCAGGCTTTCTTTGAGCTGGTCAAGGACGACGTGGCCGTGCCGGGCTAAGGGCTGGCGTAGCAAACCTTTTTAACTTCAATCGCTTATCGTTCAGGCTTGCGGAATAGCACAAAAACTTGCGCAAGCTGAACCCATTACCACCAAACTACACCTCCACATGAGACGTCATATTATCGCCACCATTTTTAAAAAAGAGATGAGGGAAGTCCTGCGCGACAAACGCATGCTGTACCTGATCATTCTGTTGCCCTTCTTTTTATACCCCGTATTGTTTACGCTCATTGGCAGCATCGGCGCCAACCAGCAAGAGAAGCTGACCAACGAAAAAGTTACCGTTTGGCTATCGCCGACGGCCGAAGGCACGCCGATTCAGGCGTTGCTCATCCAGGATTCGAGCCTGCGGGTAGTGACAAAAACCTTCGTCAGGGAAGACCTGGATTCTTTGAAAAAGACCATGGGCGTTCTCCTGCCAGCCGATTACGAGCAACGGCTGGCCGCCGGGCAGTCGGCCGAGGTAACCATCCTGGCCGACCAGTCGCAGGATGTGCTGGATATGCGGGCCAACATCCTCGCCCGGCAGTTGGCTGCCGTCGGGGACCAGGTGCTGAGCCAGCGGTTAACTGACCAGGGCCTCAGCCCCGGTTTTGTTACGCCCATCGTAGTCACTAACGTGGACCTCTCGCCCCAGGATACGGGTGGCCGAATCATGGCTTCTTTTCTGCCGATGATGATCCTGCTGTTCATCTTTATTGGCTGCATCTACATCGCCATTGATATCACCGCTGGCGAAAAGGAGCGGCGCACCCTGCAAACCCTCTTTACCACGCCTGCTGCGACGGGTGAGATCATTGCCGGAAAATTTCTGGCGGTCGCTGCCGTAGGGATTGTGAGCGCCACCATGAACATCCTGAGCCTGGTAGTGGCCATGAATATTCAGGTCTACCTCTTGGGTGGCGAAAATACGAGCTTCAGCCTCCAGCTGACCCCCGAAGCCTGGGTTTGGCTGGTGATTTTGGTGCTGCTGGCGACCCTGTTTTTGGGTGCGCTGAGCCTGGCGGTGGTGTTGCTCGCCAATTCGTACAAAGAAGCCCAAAGCTACGTCAGCCCGCTGATGATGATCGTACTGGTACCGGCTATGATGTCCAGTATGCCGGGGGTGGAGCTCAATTATCAAACCGCGTTGGTTCCCGTTTTCAACGTGGCGTTGTCGATTGTCACCCTGCTCAAAGGGAACTTTGATCCCGTACTGTTGGGGGTTGTCGCGGGTGCCAGCCTGGTGTACGGTATCTTAGCCCTTTTCCTGGCCAGCCTCACCTTTGGCAACGAAAATGTCATTACCGGAGAGAAGGTGAATTTCAAAATGTTGTTTAAGCGTTAGCCGCGCTTCACGTATTTGATCGACAGGGAATTCACACAGTGGCGAGTATTTTTGGCTGTCAGGCGTTCGCCTTCGAAGACGTGGCCCAGGTGGCCGCCACAATTGGCGCAGACGATTTCGGTACGCTGGCCGTCGGCATCGCGGATGCGGCGCACGGTGTCGGGAAGCTCGTCATCGAAGCTGGGCCAGCCACAGCCGGAGTCGAACTTGTCGTTGGAGTCGTACAACGGCGCTTCGCAACGGCGGCAAACGAAGACCCCGTCGGCTTTGAAGCTGTTGTATTCACCCGTAAATGGCCGCTCGGTACCTTTGTTGGCGATGACGTATTCTTCCTCCGGGGTGAGCTTATTCCATTCCGCTTTGCTTTTCATGGTCTCGTTGATTTTGCTTTAATTTTTTTGCTGGCCAGGTGTTGAAGCTAAAACTTGCCCGGCAGATTTCATCAACTCAAACAAGCGGAAGGGAAAAAAGATTTGTAACCCCATTCCAACCCTTGGGCGGTTCACGTGTTCTTTTTTTGTAGCTTTCGTTATTCCTTTCAAGAACACCGTGTCCATTCATGAAAACCATCGACAAAACGCCCGATCTCATCGGTCTGCTGAAGCAGATTGACTCTTTACAGGGCTTACCCGAATCTGCTTACCAGTGGCTAATTGACAAAAGCGAATTCGTCAGCTACGAGACTGGCGAAGAAGTATTCTACGTAGGTATGCCCGTAGATCATATGCAGATACTGGTGAGTGGTGCTTTCCGGGTCAAGATTAAACACGGCGATAATTTTCGCGACCTCGGGATTATGGAAGCACCGGCCATTACGGGGTTACTTCCTTTCTCGCGCATGAAGGAGACCCGGGGGATCGGCACCGCGCTGGAACCCATCAGGGTGCTGCAATTGCACCGGGACTGTTTTACCGAAATGGTCAATGTCAGCTATCCCATGGTGCAGGGACTGGTGGGGGCGATGTCCAACCGGATCCGGGATTTTACCCAGACGCAGTTTCAGAACGAAAAACTGATGAGCCTCGGCAAGCTGTCGGCCGGCCTGGCGCACGAACTGAACAACCCGGCCTCGGCGATTGTCCGGAGCGTGGAGGAATTGTACGCCCAGGTTCACCATACGCCCGAACAATTCAAGGAGGTAATCACGATGAAGATCACCCCTGCGCAAACGGACGCGGTCAACGCGGTTATTTTTAAAAAGCTAACTCAGCTGGGGCGTTTTGACAACCTTTCGCTCCTGGAGCAGGAAAGCCGCAAGGACGACCTGATCGATTGGCTGGAAGACCACGGCATTGACGAAGCCGAGAACCTGGCCGATACGTTTGCCGAATTTGATTTTACGGAAAACGACCTGGAAGAGATCGCCAGCCATCTCGTGGCGGAATCACTGGGCGCGGTATTGCGTTGGACGCAACGGGTGCTGAGCATGGAAAAAATTGTGAGCGAGATCAAAGAAGCGTCCGCCAGGATTGCCGGCCTGGTGGCTTCCATCAAGTCGTACACCCACATGGACCAGGCCACCAATGCCCAGACCATGGACTTGCACGAGGGGCTCAAGAGTACCATCCTGATGCTGAAGCACAAAATAAAATCGAAACAAATAACGCTGGAAAAAGAACTGGCCACCGACCTGCCTCCCGTAGAAATATTTCCTGGGGAGCTGAACCAGGTCTGGACCAATATCATCGATAATGCCATCGATGCCTTGCCCGCGTCCGGCGGCAGGTTGCACCTGTGTACCCACCGCGTTCACGATACGGTCATCACGGAAATCACCGACAATGGCCACGGTATTCCGGAAGAGGTGATCACCCAGATTTTCGACCCCTTCTACACCACCAAAGGCGTGGGGGAAGGCACTGGTCTGGGGCTGGAAGTTTCGCGTCGGATTATTGAAAAGCACCACGGCGCCATTGAAGTCACCTCGGTACCAGGAAAGACGACGTTCTCCATCTGTTTACCGCTTAAACAACCTACTACCAAATAATGGCGACTACCAAGCAACCCATCATACTATCCGTTGATGACGACCCGCAGGTACTGCGATCGATCAAACGCGATTTGCGCAACCAATACCGCCAGGATTACCGCATTATCAGCACCGAGTCGGCGTTGCAAGCCCTGGAGGCTTTGGCCGAGCTGAAAAAGAACGGCGAAGAGGTTGCTCTTTTTCTATCCGACCAGCGCATGCCTGAAATGCTGGGCGTCGACTTTCTGGAGCAGGCCAAAGCGATCTTTCCCGCCGCCAAGCGGGTGCTGCTGACGGCTTATTCGGACACCAATGCGGCGATCCGGGCCATCAACGACGTGCAGCTCGACTACTACCTCGTTAAACCCTGGGATCCGCCTGCCGAGCGGCTCTACCCCGTGCTGGACGACCTGCTGGGAGATTGGCAAAACGCCTACGTGGCGCCCTATACCGGCGTGCGCGTCATTGGCCACCAGTACGCACCCCAGTCACACGCGATCAAAGACTTTCTGTCGGGACAGTTATTGTCCTATCAATGGCTGGACGTAGCCACCAACATGAAAGCTTCGGAAGTGATGATGGAATTCCAGAAATCGGGCAAAGACCTGCCGCTGGTGGTGCTGGAAGATGGTACCGCGCTGAGCAACCCCACGGTAACCGAACTGGCCCAGTCGATGGGCATGCAGACCAACGCCAGCTCTGAGCTTTACGACGTAGTCATCATTGGTGCGGGGCCAGCGGGCCTGGCGGCGGCGGTTTACGGTGGATCCGAAGGGTTGAAGACCCTGCTCATCGAACGGCGCGCACCCGGCGGACAGGCGGGTACCAGCTCGCGGATCGAGAATTACCTGGGCTTTCCCAGCGGCCTGAGCGGTTCCGACCTGGCGCGGCGCGCGATCACCCAGGCGATTCGTTTTGGGGTGGAATTTCTTTCCCCACAAATGGTGGAAGAAATTACGGTGGAAGGTAACTACAAGCAATTGCGGTTGTCTGATGGCAAAACCATTATTGCCAAGAGTGTGGTGCTCTCTACCGGTGTCGACTACCGCCGCCTGCCCGCCGAAGGCGCCGATCGCTTTAGTGGTGCGGGGGTCTACTACGGGGCAGCCATCACCGAAGCAGCTTCTTGTCGCAACAAACAGGTATACCTCGTTGGTGGTGGAAATTCTGCGGGCCAGGGCGCCGTGTACTTGTCTAAATATGCGGACAAAGTAACCATTGTTATCCGGCGGGCAGACCTGACCTCGTCCATGTCGCACTACCTGATCGAGCAAATCGAGCAAATTCCCAATATTGAGGTGCTTGGCCATACCGAAGTCATTCAGGCCTGTGGCGATGATCACCTCGAATCCCTCGTACTGACCAACGTGAAAACCGGGGCCAACCAGGAAGTCGCAGCCGATGCACTCTTTGTCTTTATCGGTGCCAAACCGGCTACCGAATGGATGCCGGACAACATCTTGCTCGACAACAAAGGCTACCTGCTCACCGGCCGCGACTTGCGGATGCGGGCAGATTACAAGGGATTTTGGCACAAAGACCGCGAACCCCTCTTGCTGGAAACCTGCCAACCTGGTATCTTCGCCGCCGGCGACGTCAGGTCGGGTGCGATGAACCGGGTCGCGTCGGCCGTTGGCGAGGGTGCCATGGCGATCAAATTTGTCCACGAATACCTGGCGGAGATATAGGGTGTGCCCCCCACCGGGTGCTGTTTTCAAAAAGAGAAATTATGATTTTATACAAAACCAACCAAAACTGGCTCGGCGACGTGAGCCATCTGTTCAAGAGTTGGACCATGGTCCGTATCCTGCGGGCCGTTGGGGCGATGGGGGTTTACGCACTGGTCGTTTGTGTGGGTTTGGAACAGCTGGGCATCACGGAACACATCATGCTCAATACCAGCATCTTCTCCTTACTGGGGGTGATCCTGAGTATTTTGCTCGTTTTCCGGACCAATTCGGCCTACGACCGCTGGTGGGAAGGCCGCAAACAATGGGGGGCTTTGGTCAACAACACCCGTAACCTGGCCATCTACGTCGACAGCATGTTTCCCGCTGCCGACAAGGATAGCCGCCACTGGATGGCCACCCACATCAGCAATTTTTGCCTGGCCCTGGTGGAGCATTTGCGCAGTGGAACGGACCTGGATAAACTTGTTTTCCTGCCTCCCGCGGAACGGGCGATCTACGAGCAGAAAGACCACGTGCCCAATTTTATTGCCCAGCAGATTTTTCGCAAAATTGCGGCTGCCCACCGCCAGGGAGACATCAATGAGGGAGACTACATCAATATCAAAGCCCAGCACCAGTCGCTGTTGGACATTCTCGGCGCCTGTGAGCGGATCAAAAAGACGCCTATCCCTTTCTCCTACGCCGTTTACCTCAAGATATTCATCACCGCTTACGCCATTTTACTGCCTTTTGCGCTGGTGACTTCTTTTTTTATGGCTTCGGTGCCGTTGTCCATGTTTATCCTGTTTGCGTTGCTGGGTGTGGAGCTCCTGGGCGAAGAAATTGAGGATCCCTTTGGGCTGGACTGCAATGACCTCCCTACCGGTGACATCGCCCACACCATCAAGAAAAATATTTTTGAAATACTGGAAGACCGCAAACCGGTAGATAGTCGGGAGCGGGAACTTTACGAAAAGGTCTTTTAGTTCGGGTAATACAACCTAAGTGCCCTGGGGCTGCGGGGTGGGAGAATGGCCAGCCCCTGCCTGGTTACTCATCAGCAGCAATTTTTCGTCGTTATCAGGTGTAGAAAAGGGCCCAACGATTTGCAAGCCGATTTTTTGGAGGAGCTGGATCGACCGCTCATTATCCAGGGTCGTGAAAGCCAGTACCGTCGGGATTTTCCATACTTCGGTAGCATGAGCCAGCATGGCCCGGGCCGATTCCAGCGCATATCCCTGGCCGGTAAAAGCGGGTAAAAAAGCAAAGCCAATATCGGGGTCATTGAGGTAGGGCCGTTGCACAACGCCACACATCCCGATCGGTGTACCCGACGAGCGGAGTTCGCAGCAGTAGAATCCAAAGCCGAATTTTTCGTAGTTGGGGATAATCCGATCCTTTAGGTACCAGTGGGCGTCTTGCTCGGTGTAGACGCCGCGGTCGCCGATGTACCGCAGCCACCCCGGCGTATTCAGGAGTTCCTGGATGAAAAGGGTATCGGTGAGTTGAAAAGGTCGGAGCAGCAGGCGTTCAGTTGGAAGCATTTTTGGCAGAGTAGTAAAAATCCCCCGCAAAGGCAGGCTCTGCGGAGGATTTTTGGCAAAAAACTTAAGGTAATATCAGTCGATGCCGTGTTGGCTAACAGTAGCGATCAAAAGCCATTGCCAGGTTCTGGGCGATAATTTCTGCCGAGCGGCCCTCAATGTGGTGCCGTTCCAGGAAGTGAACCAGTTTGCCGTCTTTGAACAGGGCAATAGCTGGTGAAGAAGGGGGATAGGGGAGGAGGTACTCCCGGGCCCGTTCTACGGCAGCGCCGTCTACGCCGGCAAAGACCGTGACCAGGTGATCGGGCTTTTTGGCGTGCTGGGCAGCCATTTTAGCACCCGGACGGGCATTGGCTGCTGCGCAACCACATACCGAATTCACTACCAGCAAAGTAGTTCCTTCCTGCTTGCCCAGTACTTCATCAACTGCTTCGGCTGTGGCCAAGCCTTCGAACCCAAAGCTCGTTAGGTCCTTGGACATCGGTATTGTTAATTCTGCTGGATACATATCGATAATAAAATTTTATGAAGAGGTAAATTTAGTATTGTCAAAGACTTTTGGATAAAAAACCAGCACTAATTTGCAACATTTTCTGGCTTAACCAGTATCATTGCTGTATCGGAACTACCCTCGGCAGTTATTCGCACTGCCGCCTTTGATACTACAAATATACATGCCTTTTAGTTTAAGCGCATGTTGGGATTTTATCCGTTGGCCGGCAAATGGCCATTTTGGGAACCTCACTTTGCTGTTTTTTTCAAAACTGTCGTGTATTTATGAATTATTCTTTTCCCATCGCCCCGCATTGGCTAGTGCTGGCTTTTTTAGGAGGTTTGTTTGTGGTTGTCAGTTGTACTTCGGATCAGCTGCCCGCACCTGTGACCGCTAATTGCGCCACGGAATCACCAACGTACACCATCGAAATTGCGCCCATTATCGACGAGAGCTGCGCCTACAGTGGCTGCCACCTGGACAGTTCGCCCGGAAGGTTCAATTCCTACAGTGGCTTGTTGCCTTATTTGCAAAGTAATTCTTTTCGGCAAAGGGTCATTATTAGTCGGACCAATGCGATCATTGGCATGCCACCGGACAATGCGCCCGCTGGCCGTCCCAAAGATTTAACAGAAGAACAACTGAACCTCGTGGAATGCTGGTTGGATGCCGGCTTCCCGGAATAACTGCCGCTCGCTGAGCCTATTACCAAGCACATAGAACAAGTATGGCCACCATGAAAATGTACCTTAGTTTTTTGATCATCCTCATCGCTGGCAATTGCGGGTGGGGGCAGGATTTTGTTTACCGCACGTTTAAAGATACCCGCGTGGTGAATATCCACTCACCCGAAACCTTGCCCAAGGGGCGCATGGATGTTCGCATCAGTCATCGCTTTGGAGATATCGCCGGCGATAACGGTGGATTTGCTACTTTTTACGGACTAGAAGCGGCTACCGATGTCAGCATCGGGGCCGAATATGGTTTTTCTGATGTTTTTACGGCAGGAATTTACCGGACGAAGGGTGCCGGGGTGTCGGTAGAAGGCTTTCCGGGCTTGCGGCAATTGGTCAACGTACTGGGCAAGCTGCGGCTGACCCGCCAGGAAAAAGGGGGTGGTTCGCCAATTTCTGTCACCCTCATGGGGCTGGCGACCATGTCGACCCAGAAAAAGCTGGAAGATATCGGCAACGAAAGTTCCATCGCCAGTTTTCCGGCGTTCAACCACCGCTTTGCTTTCCACGGGCAGCTCATTTTAGCGCACAAGTTCAGCGACGGCTTCTCGTTGCAACTGAGCCCTGGTTACACGCACCGGAACCTGGTTCCGTTCGAGGATCGGAATGGCCTCTACAGCCTCAGCGCAGGCACGCGTATCCAGCTCAACCGCACCCTGGGTCTGGTGGCTGATGCGGCTTTCCCGCTGGCGGCATCGCGCAACCCCGCCAGTGGCTACCATCCGGCTATCGGCGTAGGGTTGGAGATCGAAACCGGGGGGCACGTCTTCCAGGTCAACTTCACCAATGCTACGGCGCTGATGGAGACGGATTTCTTACCTTACACGACTTCGGACTGGCTCGACGGTGAGTTCCGGATTGGTTTCACGATTTCCCGTTGGTTTAATTTGTAAGGAACGGAAGAACATCGATTGCTTAATTTCCGTCAAATTACTTGTAGCCTTATGCAAAAATTGCTGTTTTCAACTGTTCTCCTGGTAGCCATCGGCTTGCTGGCCGCTTTTCAACCCCAGGCAACCACCCTGGCGCTGACGGACGAGACGCCGGTGGCCCAGGTGCTCCTGGAATTGGGCGCCGAACCCGCTGCCCACCAGGTAGACCTGACGGTGGAAGACGTATCCGTCGAAGCTGGCCGCCGCCTGGTGCTGGAAGGGGTAACCGGCGATCCGCTGGGTGGCAACACCCTGCGCCAGAGCAAGCACTTCGTGTGTACTTCCTGCCACAACGTGGTCAAAGAAGACGCCGACCTGCGCTATGCCGACCCGGACGCCCGCTTGGCCTACGTGGTGAAAAATGGCCTGCCGCTGCTGCCGGGAACGACCCTCTACGGGGTGGTAAACCGCAAGACCTTCTACAATGGTGATTACGAAAAAAAATACGGTGACCTCGTGCGCCCTGCCCGCCAGAATTTGCGCGAAGCCATTGCCCTGTGTGCAACGGAATGCGCCCAGGGGCGTCCACTGGCCGATTGGGAGATGGAGTCGATTCTGTCCTATCTTTGGACCATCGACCTGAAAATGGGGGACCTGAACCTGCCTGCAAGTAGCCTTTCAGTGGTGCAGGCTGGCCTATCCGGTACGGGCGACCGCCAGCAAGCAGCTGATTTGCTGCAATCCTATTTTCTGGACCATTCGCCTGCTCATTTCCTAACCCCACCGCCTAACCGGGAAACCGGCTACGGCCTCGTCGGGGTGCCTGCCAATGGCCAGCTAGTTTACGAAGCCAGCTGCCTGCACTGCCACGGCGAACGCCGCTATTCCTTTTTCAACCTGGACAACAGCAAGTTTACCCTCGAATTCCTGGAAAAACATTTCCCCCTCTACACCCGCTACTCCACTTACCAGGTGGTGCGTTACGGTACCAGCCCGCTGGCGGGCAAGCGGGCCTACATGCCCCACTATACCCAGGAGCGGATGAGCAACCAACAGGTAGAAGACCTGCGGGCCTACGTGACGCAACAGTCGCAATAAGGAAGGAGCGCCGCCCGGCACAATCTTCCCCAACTTTTCTATCTTTGCGCTTTGCTTTAAATAAGTAGGTGCAAGCTGTAAGAATAGGCTATTGTTCCCTACTAACATTGCGAACAAAAAATATACCACATGTCCTGGTTTGCCTGGTTGTTGATTATTAGTTACGTACTGTTGAGTGCGAGTTTGTATAAAATCTTCGAAAAAGCGGGCGAACCGGCCTGGAAAGGCCTTGTTCCGGGGCTCAATTTTGTGGTCTGGTGCAAGCTGATCGGCCGCTCTGGCTGGTGGGCTGCCTGGCTGCTGGTCCCGATCGTCAACGTGTTCATCTACGCTGGCATGGCGGTCGACCTGGTGCGTTCCTTCGGGAAATACCGTTTTCTGGACAGCTTTATCGCAGTGGTCTTTACCCCTTTTTATTTGCTTTTTTTGGGTACCGCTCCGGCAGAAAAATACCTCGGCCCTACTATTCCTGCCGAGGAAGCCTATGCCGCTCAGTTGGTTGCTGCCCAAAAGTCGGGCAGCAAGCGCCAGCTGGAAAAGCTGGAAAAAGAGAACCCTTACCGGAAAGGACCCGTGCGGGAGTGGTCAGAGGCCATTATTTTTGCCGTTTTTGCGGCGGCCCTGATTCGCTTGTTTCTCATCGAAGCTTACGTCATTCCGACCTCCTCGATGGAAGGTTCCTTGCTCGTGGGTGATTTTCTGTTCGTGAGCAAAGCCCACTACGGCATTCGCACGCCGAAGACGGTGGCGATGATTCCGCTGTTGCACAATACCATCCCTAAGCTGGGTACGGAGTCTTACCTGAAAGAACCCAGCCTCAAGTCGGTACGGCTGCCGGCCTTCGAAAAAATCCAACACAATTCTCCCGTGGTATTCAACCTGCCCGCGGGTGACAGTGTCTACATCTTCCCCGACCGGACCTGGACGGTCGACGATGTGCGCTACGGCATGGTACGCGATGCCAACCCCCGTTACGATCAGCTGATCAAAGCGGGCGGTAAAGCCCTCGTTACCCGGCCCCTCGATAAGCGTGACCACTACATCAAGCGCTGCATTGGCCTGCCCGGAGACACCCTGCAGGTCATCAACCGGCAGGTTTACATCGACGGGAAACCGGTTGAGAATCCGACCTTCATGCAGTTTCTCTACATCGTCAAGTTTCCCTCGGCCAATATCAACGAGCGTTCCTTCTCCGACTGGGGCATCTCGGAGGAAGACAACATTCGCGACCAGCAGGCCGCCAACGTGCGCTACATGTTCCTGTCGGAAGTACAGAAAGCCAAGGTCGAGGCGATGGATCCGGCTATCGTCATCGAAAATTACGAGTTTCCTACGGATCCCGAACGCGGCTACAACCCGGATCGTCTCTTTCCCCACGACGGCAAGCATTACGGCCCCTGGACGGTAGACAACTACGGCCCCATCTGGGTGCCCAAAAAAGGCGTCACGATTTCCATCAACCCTGACAATATCAACATGTTCCGCCGCATCATTGGCGTCTACGAAGAAAATGACCTCCGTTTTAGCAATGGCCAGATCCTGATCAACGGTCAACCCGCCACCAGCTACACCTTTAAAATGGACTACTACTGGATGATGGGAGACAACCGGCACAATTCGGAAGACAGCCGGGTTTGGGGCTTCGTTCCCGAGGATCACATTGTGGGTAAGCCCCTCTTTATCTGGTTCAGCTTGCGCGAAGGTAGCCTGCGCAAAGGCATCAACTGGGATCGGATATTTACCAGCGCCGATAAACGCTAAGCAGAAGGAACAATATTCTCCAGGGTTCAAGGTTTTATTAACCTTGAACCCTTCGACCATTGGCCAGCCAAACGGCACCACACCCGCCGTAAACGCTACCTTTTACTAATTGTGCAGAAAAAGCTACCCCAACAAGCCAACGGAACTAAAACTTACAGCTAATTTTGGTGTCGCTTTTAGATAGCCTTCAAAACAACGTGCAACTTTTAGCACCGTATTTTTCGAACTAATCTCTCCGTGGTACTGCACCAAAGTCAGTGCCCGTATCCCAACTTGTAAATGGTATGTTGTGCACCTATGACACTGCTGCGGAAGCAGCACTTTACCTTATTGCTAGATGCATATTCTTAATTCGTAAGGTTTAATGCTTAAAACTGTTTTTTAACACTTTACGGACTACAGATGGACACAAATTTTGGTAAATTTGCAGGTCTCAAAAACTGATCCCATGACAAGTTTTCGCTGGCTGGCCTTAGGCCTATGCCTTCTAACCGGCACCCTGAATGCCCAGCAATTATCCCTTTTTACCCAGTATCGCGAAAATGCGACCATTCTCAACCCCGCAGCTATGGAGAGTGATTTCCTGGCTTATGGTCAGAATATGACCTTGGGCGCTACTTACCGCTCCCAGTGGAATGGCATTTCGGGTAACCCGCGTACGCAGGCAGTGCGTTTCTCCTTCCTCGGCGATGGTTCGGGTGCGTCTCTCTTAGGGGGAGGCTATCTGATGAACGACCAAACCGGCCCCACCGGGTTCACGGGCATTTACGCCCGCTTCGGCGCCGTTATTTCCGGTGATCCGGAATACAGTGGCCTGGCCATTGCGCTATCTGGCGGCCTGGTGCAGTACCGGGTCAATGCCGATGAGATCACCCTGCGCGATCCGAACGATGTCTTGGGTACCGCTAGCCAAACCGAGTTGTTTCCAGATATCGGGGCGGGCATCTACTTCTACCAGATGCTGAACGGTTCCCGGGATGGCGATATGTTCTACGCCGGTCTGTCGGTACCTCAGGTAGCGGGCATCGACCTGGCCTTTAAAAACGATAACGGTGAGTTTGCTATCCAGCGGGTTCGCCACTATTATGCCATGGCGGGCTTGTACAAGTTCTTCCGCAACGATGGCTTTCTGGAACCTTCTCTGTGGGTGAAATACGTGGAAGGGGCTCCGATCAACGCCGATGTCAACCTGCGCTACCAGACCCCCAATAGCATCTGGATCGGAACCGGGGTATCTACCGCTGGTAATTTCCACTTTGAGGTTGGCTTTAACCTGGGTGATAACGTTGGCCTCGACACCAATATTAAAATTGGTTACGGCTACGATTATTCCTTCAGTTCCTTTGGCCCGACGGCCGGGAATACCCACGAATTACAGGTAGCTTATTCCTTTGACCGCCAATAGGGGTCTGTTCCTTTTTTGTCTAACTCATCTTCCCCAAGAAAATGACTCTCATGCGTAAGATATATATCCTGCTGGTTTTGACCTTCGGCTCACTGGTTGTGGCCATGGCACAACCGACCATTACGATTGGCGACGGTAGCGCTTGTTCTTCTGAGAACTTCTGCGTCCCCTTCACCATACAAGATTTTACGAACATCAATTCGCTGCGGTTTTCCGTGGGGTATGATCCTGCGGTCCTCACGTTTACCGGCGCCCAAAACTTCAACGCCAGTATGCAAGCGCCCAACGGCAACCTGGGGCCCAGCTTGTTTACCGAGCTTACCGCCGGGCAAATTAGTTTTGACAACTGGCAAACGGGCGACTGTAACAACTCCAGTAATATCGGGGTGACTTTGCCGGACGAAGAAACCATCTTCGAGTTGTGTTTTACCGCAACCGGAGCATACGGCGACCAAACCTCCATCGCCATTACCAACTCGCCAACCGCCATCCGGTGTACGCGTAATGCAACCCTTTGTAACAACATTGGTTTGCTGCGCAATGATGGCCAGGTGACCCTCTGTGTGCGGGAATTCAACCTGACGGCCACCAATGTCTCCGGTAATGCCGGCGACCAGGTTTGTGTGGATATGGAAGTCAATGGTTTTGATGGACTGAATTCGATCCAGTTCTCCATGCAGTACGATCCCGCGTTTCTGCAGTTTGAAAATTTGTTTCCCAATACCGAGATTCCCAATAACTCGCTGGCTGCTTATGGTCTGCCTACCCAGATCGACGAAGGACCAGGGAACCTGACCGTGGGTTGGAGTTTCCCCCAACAGGGCAATGTCACCAGTGCTTCCGTAGCCGACGGCACCACTTTCTTTACCGTGTGTTTTACCATCCTCGGCGATTGCGAAACGGCTACGCCCATTACCTTTTCGGGTTTCCCTACGCCCATCGAGGTCAGTAACGACGATCCCAACAACCCCAACCAAACCAATCCCCTGATTCCCGTCAGCCTCAACCCAGGTACGGTACAGGTCAACGATTGTAATCCTACGGGCATTGAAATCACCATCGATTGCGGTGCACCGGTAGAAGTTAACGATATCGTCTGTGTCAACTTTTTTGCCGGAACCAACTTCCAGGCTGTCCGCCGTTTGGAATACCTGATGACCTGGAACCCCAATATCCTGGCGTTCGTCTCGGTAAACGATCCGGGCAACAACCTCTCGGGCCTGGACCCTGCCGATTTTGACACCAGCAATACCGGTAATGGTTTTCTGGGACTAGACTGGTCGTTTACCGCTGGTCCGGCCCAGAACATGAACAACATGGAATTCATCTACGAGGTCTGCTTTCGGGTGGTGGGCGTAGGTGGCGATAGCCCCGTTCAGATTATTACGCCTGGCGTAGGAGTCTCCAATGGGGTAGATATTGGCATTAATCCGAGCAACTGTGTGGTCGAAGTGATTCAACCCGCCAGTGTAGTCGTCGACTTTGGCGATATTTCTGCTCCCCTTAACGGTACCGAATGTGTGCCCGTTACGGTGAGCAATTTCAACGAGGTGCTGTCGATGGATTTCAGCCTGGCCTGGGACGAAATGGTCTGGCTCTACACCGGTGTACAAAACATCAACCCGCTGTTTACCGGCGCTACGGCTGCTAACTTTACGCCGGTAGGCTTGTCTTCTACGTCTTTTAACTGGGACACCCCGACCCCGTTGACCCTACCTGACAATACGGTCATTTTTGAGGTTTGCTTTACCACAGCCCCGACGGCGAACCCCGGCGACGTGGATGACCTCGTAACCGTTGGCTTCCCCTTCCCGGAAAGCGCGGTGACGAATACCTCCAACGGCGAAAACATCGGTCTCATCGTTAACCCCGCTACCATGACGGTGCTCTTCCCCGAAGGCTTTGGCTTGTCGGCTGCCGACATCAGTGGTGGTTGGTTGGATACCTTGTGTATGAACTTCACGGTGGCCTCTTTTGATAACATTACGGATGCCACCTTTTCCATTAACTGGGATCCGACGGTTTTAAGTTACGCCAGCAGTGCCCCTTTGGCCTGGACGGGTGTCAACCTTACCCCTGCACCAGTGGGTGCCCTGAATGGTACCTTTACCAGCCCTACGCCGGTGGCTATCCCCGACGGATCGACGGCGTTCCAGGTTTGTTTTGCCCTCGTGGGTGATCCCAACGAATGCTATCCCGTAACGATTCAGAACACCCCCGCGCCGACGGTACAGACCACCAATGGCGAAGGCAGTATCGTCATTACCAATGGTGAAATATGTGTGATTGAACAAATCGTGATCGATGAAATCACCATCACCCCGACGTCTTGCCCTGGCAATTGCGACGGTACCGTCACTATTACGGTCCGCGAATGGTCAGGCCAGGGCTTTATCGGCACCACCTGGCGCACCCAACCTTTCGAGCAGTTTACGTCCCTCGCACTCGATGACATCTGCGCCGGACAACTGATCTTTACTTTATTCGACAACGATTCGGGGGTTACCCTTACCGATACCATCATGATTCCCGAAGGTGGAACGATTCCTACGGCCATGATCAATGGCGTAAGCCCTCGGGAACTGAATTGTACGGATGGGCAAATTCTCGTCTCAGCAGCCGACCAGGGACCGGGCTTCAGCTACAACTGGTACAACAATGCCGTTGATGGTTCCCCTGATGGCGAACTACGTCAATACTTTGCGACTTCTCCCGGAAATATAATCCTGGTCGTTACCGATCAGGTAGGCGGCTGTACGTCCACCGATACCATCACCATCACTGCGCCGACGTTGCCCGAAGCTATTGCTGGACCGGTGACTTCTGGTGTGACTTGTGCAGTCACCAGTGCCACCCTCAATGGCAACAGCAGTGTAGGCAGCAACTTGACCTACCAGTGGTCCATCATCACGGGCGACCCTACCCGGGTGGATTCCCTGACCATCAATACGGCCAACTTCGTGGTCAATGGTCCAGGGCGCTACCGCCTGACGGTAACCAACTCCGTGACGGGGTGCTCCAACAGCATTGATGATGCCAGTGATGAAGTAACCGTCAGTGATGACCGAATCTTCCCGTCAGCTTGTATTGCGGTGCCTGAGCAGGAACAGAATTGTGATGGCTTAGCGCTGTCCTTCGATGGCTCGTGTTCGGTCAATACCGGCATCTCACCCACTTACGAGTGGTTTGGGGTAAACGCAGATGGCACCCTGGGTGCCAACCTGGGCGCCGGCCTCATGAACAGCTTCGCCGACCTGGGTACCTACGCGCTCCTGGTGACCGAACCAACGACCGGCTGTACGGATACGGCTTTTGCGCAGATCATTCCCAATTCGGGTGCTCCGGTGGTGAACATTGCCGAGCCGGCAGCCTTTACCTGTGCTATTGATAGCATTGTGCTCAATGCGTCGCTGACCCCCAATGATCCGACCTTTACCTTTGCATGGGTACTGGCCGATGGCGCAAGCCTGCGGCCGGGTACGGAGACCAGCCTGACGCCTACGGCACTGACGCCCGGCACCTACCAGGTTTTGGTGACCAACCCCGCCAACAACTGCGAAGCGGAAGCTACCGTCGTACTGGAAGACCAAACCCAACTTCCCCTGGCGCTCATCGGCAACGATCCGCAAATGACGGCTATCAATTGTATAACGCCTACGGTTGACCTGGACGGTACGCCCAGCGAGGACAACCTGGTGTACCAGTGGTACCTGGGTAGCCTGGCCAGCCCCATTATGGGCGCGACGACGGAAATGTTCACGGCCACCATGGATACGACCTATATCCTGGAAGTCACCAACAGTGCTACGGCCTGTAGCGCGACGGATAGCATTGTCGTTGCCGGCAATTTTGACACGCCCAATATTACCCTCAATGAGCTGTTTGGTGAGATCAACTGTCTGGTCGACGAGGTCACCGTTACGGCTACGGTAGCGGGCAACAATGCCTATAGCCTCAGTGAGTGGACCGCTACGGAAGGCGACCCTGCCAGCATCGTGCTGGTTTCGGCCGATACCCTGACCCTGACGGTCAATGGCGCTGGCGTCTACAACCTGATGGCGACGAGCAACCTCAGTGGTTGTACCAGCGAAGTCGACTTTTCGGTAGCAGAGAATTTTGCACTCCCCAATATCAACGTACAGTCGGACCTGCTGACCATTAACTGCGCCAACGGCGAAGTTACACTCAGTGGTGCCGGTTCTTCGACGACGCAGAACGTCGTCTACCTGTGGGACAACCTCGACAGTACCGGTGGCCCGGATAACCCTACGGCTATTCAGACGATGACCATGACGCCTGGCACCTACCAGTTTACCGTGCGCGATACCCTCAATGGTTGCCAGGTAGATACCCTGGTAACGGTTGTTGCTGATACCCTGGCTCCAATGGCCAGCATTGCGCCCGTGGCCGACCTGACTTGTGCTGATCAAAGCCGCCAGGTAACCGTTGATGTGACTGGCGTGCCCAACTTTATTGTTTTGTGGAGCGGCGCAGCCAACCCCACACCTACCAATACCCCCACGACGACGATTAATACACCAGGACTTTTGCAAGTCCTGGTAACGAATACCGACAATGGCTGCCAAACTACGGCGGAAGTGACGGTAGCTGGCGATGTGACGCCTCCCGTACTTTCGATAGCCGTTCCCGCTGAATTCGATTGTGGCGACGACATGGTAACCCTGGACGCTTCGGCCAGTGGCACGACCGATGATTTTTCCAGCCTGATCTGGACCAACGCTGCCGGTACCACCCTCGCTACGGATGTACTGACGGTAGCGGTCACCGAACTCGGCACCTACCAATTGGAAGCTACTTCAGCCGCCAATGGCTGTCTGGGCACCCAAACGGTGACGGTCGTAGCGGCCGCTAACCTGACCCTGCCCGTGATTGCCCTGAGCAATGCGCCGCTGGCCGATTTTGGCTGTGCCGGCACCCCCGTCGTAATTGATGCTTCCGCAACGGGTACCGCTGCCGACTTCAGCAGTATTGTCTGGACGGGTGGCGACTTTACCGACGGAGCCAGTCCGTTTACCATCAACGCCCAGGATGTGGGCCAGTACACCCTGACGGTGGTGCTGGACGGCCCCGTACCGGGTTGCGAAGCTTCGGAAACCTTTACCGTGGTAGCTGATGCCAATACGCCGGTAGCCAATGCCGGTGCCGATGTGGTACTGGAATGTGGCCAGGTGCGCACGCTCGATGCTTCGGCTTCGACGGCGCCCAGCGCTACGTTTGTCTATACCTGGCAAACCGTCACCGGACCAGATCTGACGACGGGTAGCACCGGCCCCATGCCAACGGTAGCAGAGCCCGGTAGTTACCAGTTGGTTGTTACCAACGTGGACAATGGCTGTATCGATACTTCTGCCGTCGTAGCGGTAACCCTGCAATTGCCAGCCGTTACGGCCAATGCGGGGGATAACGTGGCTGCCTGTGATGAAGTTGCCGACCTGAATGCCGCAGCTGCTCCGGGTGTGCAGGGTGTTTGGACCACCGCTGGCGGCGCTACCATTGATATGGTGAGCGACCCCGCGACCATGGTCAACAACCTGACCCCCGGCGCCAATGTATTCACCTGGACCCTCTCGGTAGACGGTTGCCCGGATTTCAGCAGCGACGACGTAACCGTCACCCGCGCTACTGCCATTACCGCCAACCCGGACGTACTACAGGTCGCTTCGGGTGTGGGTGCTGGCGAGGTCAATTTGTTAGCCAACGACGCGCTGGGCGGAAGTTCTGGTTTTAATATCAGCATCATCAGCCCACCGGGTTTTGGTACCTACGATACCCTGGCCCTGGCCCAAGGTAACCTGGTCATGACCTTTGCCCTAACGGACTTTGGCACAACCGAGCTGACCTACGAAATTTGTAGCGTAGATTGTCCGGACATTTGTGCCACGGCGACGGTGCTGATCAATGTACAGAAAGGCGACGAGATCTTCGTACCCAACACCATCACGCCCAACGGCGATGGCGCCAACGACGAACTGGTCTTTGATATCCTGCTCTTCAACCCGGCCGAAGATTTTCCCGATAACGAGTTGTTGATCTTCAGCCGCTGGGGAGATATTATCTACCAGGCTAAGCCTTACGCCAATACCTGGACCGGGCTTAACCAGGACGGCGAACCGGTAGCAGAGGGTACTTACTACTACGTGCTCCGCCTCAATATCAGCCGGGGTGAAATTATCCGGGGCGATATTACGGTGATCCGCTAACAGGACGAAAAAAGTATAGACGTAACAGGAGTCATCCCGGATTTTGATAAAATAGGGACGCCAGATAATGTATGGCAAGGCGAAATCTATAGAGCGGTATCGAAGTTATTCGGTACCGCTCTTATTTATACGAATAGCGGGAGATAATTTGTTATTGAACGATAAGCTTATAAAATTGTAAACCAATGAAACACATTTTCTCTCCAAAAATAGCCCCCTTACTCCTGCTGCTGGGTGTCTGGTTGGGCACAGGCTGTGTAGAACAGCAGGTGCAATGTACCGACCCGACCAATCGGTCTTGCCCCAATTTTGATCCTTGCCTGGTAACCCCGGCCGCCAACAGCAGCTTTGTCGTGATTGACACCGTATACGGTAACCAAGCAGCGGATACGACCTTGAGTTTCGTGGTGGATACCGTAAAGACAGGCGAAAACCTCACTTTCAGAGCGAATACCAAACGCATGGCGAGCTACGAGTGGAAAATTAACCGCAACACGGCATGGGCAACGGCATAGTTTAGCCGTTGCCCATGCTCTTGGTGCGCCCAGCATGGGCGCAGCTATTCCAATCAAATGGAGGTGCCGGGGCAATACTGAAAAAGTAACCCATGCTTTACAAAACCACCAGTTTTTGCACCGATACCCCATTA
>Ga0208544_10000040_pt1 | contig 91252 bp, 55 predicted proteins | sample DEB08_DNA_9_FD_184526 | JGI IMG/M metagenome (GOLD analysis project Ga0208544, IMG submission 184526) | Aqueous microbial communities from the Delaware River and Bay under freshwater to marine salinity gradient to study organic matter... | ecosystem: Environmental > Aquatic > Marine > Coastal ...
ATTTCCCGCTGACGATTAGTCATATTTATAGCTGGTGTTGGACGTCCTCTACTCATAATTTCTGCTTTTTTTGAAAAACCGCAAAGTTACAATAAATACTATTTAGAACTTCATGCGTAAACCACTAGGTTGAAACGGCTTTACACTTGGGCCTCCTACTTTTTCATGAAGAAGGCCGCTGATTTTAAGGGCCTGATCCCGAATCATTTCGGCCGTTAGTCTTTGTTGAGTGCCCCTACCCAGCCATCGGTTATCTGGATCAAATGCCAATTGGATACTATCCGTTTTTGAAGATTGCTGATAGGTCGCAGATAGAACCATTAATTTCAACAGCTGTTTTACATCCCAGCCCGATTCTATAAATTCCACAGCCAACCAATCGAGTAATGCAGGATGGGTAGGTAAGGATCCCTGGCTGCCAAAATCATCAGGGGTATCCACCAAACCACTACCAAAAATCATTTGCCAATATCTGTTCACAGCCACCCGTGCAGTCAATGGATTTTCGGGGCTGAACAACCATTGGGCAAGACCCAATCGATTCGAAGAAAATTCCCGGCCAAATTCAAAAATCCTTTCTGGAGTTCCGTGGGATACGGTATCTCCATGATTATTGTAAACACCCCTGTTTAAAATGTAGGTTGGACGGAGGGTATCCATATCCTCCATAATCATGACTGGTTGCAGCATGGCTTCCATCTCTTCCTTCCAATTGGCTTTGTATAGTTGATCTTTATCCTGTACACTTCCATTTTTATATTCCAATGCGATAAGTTCATCAATGTAACGGCGAATTTTTTTCACTTGCTCCTCGGGAAGTTCAAGATATGGAGCAGATTGTTGATTATAGTTGACTTTTTTAGAAAAAGAGGCGGTTACTCCTTTTTCAGGTACTTGATTAAAAAATGCAGAAAGTTGATAATATTCTTTCTGTGAAATAGGATCATATTTATGATCATGGCATTGGGCACAGGCGACGGTTAGCCCTAAAAAAGCTTTGCCAAAAGTATTAGTCCTATCGATGACATAAGATACTCTAAATTCCTCATCCAGCGACCCACATTCCTGAGTTGTGCGATTGTTCCGATTGAATGCCGTAGCCAGTTGTTGCTCGTAGGTGGGCTCGGCAAACAAATCTCCTGCCAACTGCCAGGTGACAAATTGGTCATAGCCCATATTTTTATTCAAGGCATCGATTACCCAATCTCGCCAGGGCCACATATTTCTTTCCAAATCGTGATGAATACCATTGGTTTCAGCATAGCGAGCTAGATCCATCCATTCAGTAGCCATTCTTTCTCCATAGGCCTCTGAGTCTAGTAATTCATCCACTATTTGTTCAAAAGCGTCATTTGATTCATTGGATAAAAAGGCGTCAATTCGCTCCCGACTTGGCGGCAAACCAGTCAAATCAAAGCTTACTCGACGTATCAACTTCTCCTTGCTTGCCTTAATAGAAGGTTTATTGTCCAATACTTCCAATTTGTTCAAAACAAAAAAGTCTATGCTATTTTGTGGCCAGTCTGATTGTTTAACTTTCGGTAGGGTATTTTTTTCGGGCTTAATAAATGACCAATGTGGTTTCCACGCTGCACCCTGTTCGATCCAACGCTTTATTAATGCAATTTCATAGTTAGACAGACTAAGATTTGATTCCTCTGGAGGCATTCTCTGTTCCACATCGGTTGTTATTATTCTTTGGAATAATTCACTTCTATCTAAATCTCCAGGTTTAATTACATAATTGCCTTTCAGACTGTCCAGTAGATTAAATGCAAAGACCTCGTCATCAAGCCTTACCTCCCCTTTTCTGGCAGTGGCATCAGGTCCGTGGCAGGCAAAACAGCGGTCTGAAAGAATGGGCTTTATATGAAAATTGAAATCAATTTTCTCTGGTAGATTTCCTACATATTTCACCTCCTCCCGAGAACCACATCCTAACAAGACTGCAAAAGCGATGAGAATTATAAGTAATGTTACATTGTTATTCAAACTATTAATTTTTTAATCCAATGACATTTCAGCAATTGGCAACACTAAATTAGTATTTTTCGCATAATTTCATTCATTTATTTTTTAGTTCCTCAATTTCCTTATCAGAAATATTGGATTCTTTCAAAAAATTATATGCCTGTCGGGCGATGAAGCTATTTTCATTTTTTAAAATTTCACCTACAGCTTCCAATGTTTCCAAATCATTTATGGCATGTGTGGTATACAATTTCAGGAAGTCGCCTAGTTGTTTTCCATTCCATTCACCGAGTAATTTTCTGGAGCTTGTTATCAATTCCGAACTCAAATAGGGCGCTTCCATCAGTTTCTCAACAATCATCCTTTTAATAGGATGATTTGCTTTTTTGTAAATGGAGAACAAAGCAAATTGTAGGGTATCAGAATTGAGGTGCGACCTTCCTGCCTGAATGGCAGCAATAGTCCCGGCGGTTCCTCCGCCCACTACCAGTATATCAGTTATAATACTTTTCTTTTGGATTTTATAGGGCGCGACTAATTTTTCTACATTAGCCAACGAAGGTGCAGCAATACCAAGAGACAAAGTCCCTAGCGATTTGATGGCGTTTCTTCTTTCCATTTTATTCAATTTACTTAAACCAATTAATTATTTCTTTAGCAATGAGTTCATGTCCCATTTCATTAGGGTGATTAACCTGCGACATATATTTAGAAAGCGCTTCTTTGTCTGAATAGAGAAATTCAAACGCCTTATAACTATCCACCAAACCTACCTGATTTTCTTTGGCTAGTCTAATGATTTGATCGCTATGTTGTTTCAACTCATTGTCAGCGGAAACATAATCGACCCTTTGATCTGGTGAAGGGGTCAACAGAATCACTTTTAGATGCTGTTTTTTTGCCTTTTTTATCATCTTACTCCAAGCTATATAGGACTTTTCGAGACCAACACGACGATCGTTTAGCGCATAATCTATTAGTAATATATCAGGTTTATGAGTCAGCACTTCTTTTTTAAATCGTTTGGCGCCAGCTACTGAATTTTCTCCTCCAATCGCAGTTACTATAATATTAACAACCGCATAGGGATATATGGATTTAATTTTTTGTAGCACTAAAGAGGGATAGGCAGCTAAAGTATTTACCTGTGGCGTTTTAAAAAATCCAGCAGGCACACTATGTCCGTGAAAGACAATATTGATTGTTTTATTTTTCGGCCATTCTATTTGTAATTCCGTTTTCAGTTCGTTCAAATAAGTGCTAGGATTTACCTTATTTGATGCTGTATTTTGACCAAAAGCAAGAAGCCCTAATAGCATAATGGGTAATAAAAATACAATCTTCATTTTGTTAAAGCTTTTGAGGTGGCTAATGCAATCACTATATTCTACTGCATTGTAAAAATAATAAACAACTCCATTCCATTTGATTATCCATGGTTTAGGAGCATACTTTTCATCATACACTTCTGAAGGGGCTATTCAACTACTTATCGTTTACAAAAAAGTATCTAATTCTACAAACATGTCCTTCACGCTGAGCATTCTTAGTTTTGCTCATCCGTATTTCCAATACATGCTCCTTTTGTTCCAATTCTCCTGATAAGGTATAATACCATGGCAGATGTAGATGACTGCTCCATTTTGTAAATAAGTCCAATTGGTGCCATTTATTTCCATCTATTCTGTATTCAATGATTCCTGCATCTGGACCTGCAGCTACTGCAATACCTACGGTACTCCCTTTAAATGTTAACTTCAAATTACCTGCTGATTTCGTGCTGACCAACATAGGCACATTTACATAATTGGCTCTGGTATTGGTTCCGTCATTTGGATTCCACTTTGGGTCTATACGCCAACCTTCCGATAAATTTGCCTTATCAATAGCTACCAAATCTCCTGCATCATAGCTATAATCAGCTAACTTCTTTTCAAGAGGGTGGGCTACTATTTTCTCCTCATTGTCAAGGTGACCGTCGTATGCCTTGGAAAGAAAAGTAATTATTGAGTTGGCATAAATACCTTGTCCAAATGGAGAAGGATGAAGGTTTTTGAAATCCTCCTCCCAAGTAAATTCTTTATTTTTTATTCTATCTGTAACCTCTTTGGCAAGATTTATTGTTGGAATGTTATAATGGGTTGCCACCTGATTATGATTGGTGATTACTTCTGGTTCAATGCTATTATTATATTTCTCCATTTTATCTGGGTCAACAAAATGCATCATAACAATATCGCTGGCTGGGTTTGATTTTCTTGTATGTCTTATGATTCCCTCCATAGCTCTAATCTGTTCGGTTGAAGTTCTCCCATTGGACGAATCATTGACAGCGGCTTCTTCAAACAATAAATCTACCGCACCCTGTGAGAGTACATCTCGCTGCAATCTAAAAGCTGCGGGAGTGGTGCCCATGGAAGGAATACCTGCGGCAATAAATTCAAACTCCGTATCGGGAAAACGCTTGACAAGATAAGCACATATACTATCTCGCCATCCAGGATTATACGTTATTGACCCTCCTAAAAAAGCTACTCGTCCTTTTTTCTCCCGTTCAAATTTAATATAGGAATTCTGTAATCCACTTCGTGTATGATGATAGTTGGAAGCGTCTAATGGTTTATCTTGAAAAGCGTGATATTTAATAAAATCAGCCACCCTTTCTGGTGTTTCAATTTGGAAGTGATGTCCTTCAAGGTTTTGAGTGCCTTCGGTACAAGGGATTACGGTTGCAATACCACCTAAACGGATGTAATTATTAACGAGAACATAGGTGTTTTCATCAGGCGGCACAATTTTATCATTCAAACCAATAGTGTGTAAAATGGGAATTTTTGCTTTTGCTAACGCCTCTAAATTTTCAATCGGATTGTTGTTATACACCTTTGCCTCTTCATCAGATTTAAAACCGTATTCCAGTTTTAAATTTTCCCAAGTTTCGGAATGTCCCTTAAATTTCCCAAAACCCGCAGGCCAGCTTTTAAAATCACAAACAGGAGCTTCTGCATAAACACAAGCAACTTTTTCAGGATGTCTCTTTGCCCAATTATAAACAAATAAGCCTCCTCTGCTAACCCCCATTAATGCTACCTTTTTTTGTAGTTTGTATTTTTGGGTTAAATGCTTATAAAAATTATCCCAAACAGCCATTGCTTTTGGACTGCCAAATTTATTATTGGTATTAATATAAGCCAAATGAAATCCCGCAGCCACCAAAATGCTATCTGTTTCCGTATGCCAATCGGGGAAACGGGCACGCCATATCCAAGGATTGCCAGCGAGGGGCTTGTCAGGTAAAATCAACCTTGCATCCCTTTCTTCGAATTTAAAATTATATCGTTTAAATCCTTTCCAAACAGCAGTTGTTATTTCGGCTATCCAGTAGGCACTAAATGCTTTTATCTGTGCTTCTTGAGTTGAAGCATTAATTTTTAACCTAATTTGATTAGTTTTTATGGGTGCTATCTTTTGGATTCTTTTATGCCCAATGGATTCGCCCGTGGCAATTTCTTTCCATTTTCCATTTATTAAAGCCTCAACGCTATATTGTCTTACTCGTTCTCCTTTGGCAATTTCCTCTTGAATCACCAAATGGTTTATTTTTGTTTCTTTTGGTAATTTTAAGAAAATTTGGTTGCCATTTCCTTTTTCAATAGCAATCGGAGCGGCGAATCTATTGCGAATATTATCTCCAAATTCCTTTAATCTTTGTACATCCGCTTCTGGTAATAAGCCTTTATCATCTGGTGTAAGTCCAAGTATCAAAGTAGAGTTTCGTCCTACAGATTTATAGTACATATCCACTAAATCTTTGACTGGGAAAATATGTGCTTCATCACCAGGTTCCCAAAACCATTCGTGTCGCCCATTATGTCCTCTTAAAGGTGCATCTGACATAGCGGGCATCCAAAACTGACCATTAGGGTCGCCTTCTTTTAATAATTTAAAGCCATCTTTTGCTATATTTTTTTTAGCACTTTCCCCTGCACCGGTAGCTTTATATGGAAAAGTAGCCCAATTTGGATAATTGACTGTTCCGGATTCTGAACCTCCCCAACGGGCTTCCGCCAGTTGTCCATTATGATAAAACAGGCAATTGGGTTGATAATGGCGAACAATAGGCAACACATCAGGTGCCCCATTTTTAGGGTGGTCTGCTCCTCCATCGAACCAAATTTCGAATAAATCCCCATATTTTGTGCAGATTTCTTTGACCATGCCTTCTGCCATTTTTTTATACCAAAGTTGTCGATTTTCTTTGAATTTTCCAGTTCCACTTGCTTTAAAATCATGTACCCCTAAAAAAGAATTCCAGCGAATACCTAAATAAATACCAGGTTTAATCCCATATTTACGACAAGAAGCTACAAAATCGGCAACAATATCTCCTTTACCATCCCGCCATTTTACAGATTTTAAACTGTAGGGATTTACGTTCGATTGAAAGAGGGCAAACCCCGTTTCATGAGTAGCGGTCAATAGGGCAAATTTGGCACCAGCATCTTTGGCAGCTTTTATCCATTGGTCGGTATCCAATTTTTCAGGGTTAAATATTTGGTAGTCGCTAACAGGGTCGATCCGATTATTACCTTGCCCATATTTTTTTCCGTCAAATACATGAAGGTCATAGTGAAATACGACTCCTAGTTCTGCCTCCTGCCAAGCCAATTGGCGTTTATTGGGAAGTGGATATTTGGGTTCTTCTTTAATTGGAACAAAAACGGTATAGGATTCTTCTCCTTTCTTGACCGCCAAACTTAGGACTTTAGGTTTCCCATCTTCCCTATAAATAAAAGGGCGTTCCATTCTATCGGGCTTCAATTCAACGCCATCCTCTTTTTGGATAGACTTGGGCAATAGCACATATTCATTGGATTTTTCCCAATCAATACCATTCTCCGAAGTTATCATACCAATAAAATCATGGGCATGGAATACGGCATAAAAACGATTTCTTTCGGTATCATACCACATGGATACATCTTCGGTATCTAAGTCATCAATAACCGCTTTTTCCTGAATTTTAAAAGGCCCAGTAGGCGAATCAGAAATGGCAATGGCTTGATTTCTTATAAATCGCTTTTCATTCGGTTTGTCTCCTTTTATTATGAGGTAATATTTTCCGTCTTTTCCTTTGTCAATAGCTGGATTTACAGTTAAGGTGGTGATTGGACCAGCGGGTTCAATCAATGGCTGATTCCTTCTTTCCCAAGGGCCGTTGATTGAATGAGAAACGGCTACGCCCGTTCTCTGATGCTCCCGAAGCCTTCTTCTGTTTTTGTCTGCTAAGTCTTTTCCATGCGTAGCAATCAAATCTTTTTCGGTATACTCCTTGTCTCCCATGTTGGTAGCAATATAATAAAGGTAGTATTTACCGTCGAAGTATTTAACCTTCGGATTATGGGCAGTAATTGCATCCCAATGTCCTTTCCCCCTGCCGTTTAATGCTATATCCTTGTATTTCCACGGCCCAGCAGGCTTATCCGCCACCGCATGGGCAATTTCAGAATGTGTTAACCAGCCAGCAAAGGTGTATTCTTTTTTCCATCGGGAATAAAACAGATGATATTTTCCATCTTTACCTTTAACAATGGAGCTTCCCCAATTGTAGTAGCCCTCCGTTTTGAAAATATTGTTTTCTTTAACGGGCATAAACCTGTCATACAAGCGTAAATTATCTGTTTCTGTCTGAGCAAGAGATACAAAGGAGAAAAGGAAAAATAAAAAAACGGTTAGAAAGTGATATTTCTTTAATGAAGTATTTGTTTGACTACATCTGGTTAGTGATATTGTCCCAAAAATTACTGCTACTAATAAGCCTATATTATTCATTTAAAAGAAATTAATCATTTTTCTGTTTCTGAAAATATCTGCTAAAGATTAAAAATAAAGCTCCGCAAGTCAACTAAACAGGTAAAGTCAGAAACGAAAGAAAAATGCCCTGAGAAACAGGAATAAAGTAAAAAACACCAAAAATATAAAAGGTCGGAGTTACACGTCCTTGCAAATGTTACGAGGCTAAAGTCTTGCAGCGTAAGCTAGAATCCCCTTAGATTTTTAGCCAAGGGGAATTTCAAATATAATTTCTAATCGCGAAATCAGTATAGTTTTTTTTCCATAAAAACTACTGTTCCTCCCCATTCAAAACCAACTCCAAGATTTCCTCTAATTCAGCCACTTTTGCAGGCTGTTCCCCAAACAGATTCGTACTTTCCCCAACATCCTTACTCAAATCATACAAGCGCCCCTCCAATTTATTCTCCTTCGCAAAATTAGGATTATACCCATCTGTAAAACCGCCACTACCTTTTGCCAAAATCAATTTCCAATTATCTTTTCGAATTGAGAATTTGCGACCAGAGGATTCCATAGCAAAAGTAGTTCGAGTAGGCGGATGATTTTTATCTAATAATAAAGGTAAAATGTTTTGGCTATTATTAGGTTGATTATCAGATAGTTGGATATTATTTATTTCGGCAAAGGTGGCTAATAAGTCCGTAAAACAGATTAAGTTATCATTGACACTATTCGCCTCAATTTTCCCTGGCCATTTAGCAATAAAAGGTAAACGATGCCCACCTTCCAACGCATCGCCTTTCATGCCCGATAAGTTTCCGACTGAATTATGTTGATATTGTTCAACATTTTCAGCGTACCAAACGGGGCCATTATCGCTGCTAAAGAAAATCAAGGTATTGTCATCTATATTTAAATCCGCTAAAGTTTGGGTCAATTGCCCAACTACATCATCTACTTGCAGCACAAAATCTCCGTAAACGCCTGCTTTAGATTTGCCTCTAAAAGCCTCGGTAGGTAACCATGGCGTATGTGGCGCAGGTAAGGCAACATAAAGCATAAAAGGTTGTTCTGTTTTGGCTTGTTCTTGGATATATTGCACCGCCTCTTGGCCAAATCTATCTAAGACTTTTTCATGTTTAAAATTGGGCGCTACCTTTCCTGCTCGATAAAATGGACCTTGAATTTTGCGCTGTCCAGGGGCAGGAGCGGTGCCTTCCATTGCTTCAATATCGTCCGTGGGTAGGGCAACAGGTCGTCTATTTTTAATGTAATAATAAGGTTGAATATCCAAAGAGGCAGGCATTCCAAAAAAGTCGTCAAAGCCATGGTCTAAAGGGCCACCTACTAAATCTTCGTTGGGTATAGGGTCTTTTTCTCCCACAATTCCTTGATGCCATTTGCCGACCATGCCTGTTCGATACCCTGCTTTTTTTAAGACGGAAGCAATCGTTGTACGCCCTGGCTGAATGACGCCTTCTTCATATTTTCTTTTGTTTAAAAATGGATATTGACCTGTTAATAGGCTGTAGCGAGAAGGTACGCAGACTGCAGCAGGGGCATGGGCATCAGTAAACCGCATACCTGCTTGGGCTAATTGGTCGATATTCTTAGTATTTATTTTTGAATTGGGATTGTAGCATTTTAAATCTCCATAGCCCATGTCATCGGCTAGGATGAATAGGATATTTGGTTTGGACGGTTCTTTTTTGGCGGTTTCTTTAGGTGATTGGCAGTTGATTAGAAGGATGCCAAATAAGAATAAATAAAGTAGGCTTTTCGATTTTTGCATATTGGTCATGTTTTGATTTTAAGTAGGCTAGTGGATAGTCAATATTGAGTTGATTGTTAAATTCAGTAGTATAAATTAATATTAGACTTGTTACCCTTTAATAAATACTCCATTAAAAACGTCTTTTTTCGCTATTTTAACCTAAAAAATGAGTCCGTAACTGGGCTATGCACTAATTTTTTAAGCCAAACTATCGAAAAAATACGAATTTTACTGTAGCACTTCTCAAAGGGTAACAAGTCTATTATTTTTCCATCTAAATCCGTGGTACAGAAATTTTTACCACGTATTAATAAAGTACCACGGATAGCTAGACATTAAACGGTCATTTTTCAAGTGTCTTTTTTCGATTTTCATACAAAGCCTGCAATTCCCTAACTTTTTCAGGATACAGAGCAGCCAAATTAGTCGTCTCCCCGATATCATCCTTCAAATTCACTAAAAACAATTTATCTTCGGGTTTATTCGGAGCAGGTCTTCGTTTTTTTGTAGTATCCAAAGGATCATATAATAATTTCCAATCGCCTTTTCGCACTGACCAATGTTTGCCAAAATTCCAATGCCATGTATCTCTAATTTCAGGGGCATTTTCAGCTTGAATAATGTTGGCGATACTTGTACCATCAATAGCATGATTGCCTGAAGGAATGCCACATAATTCCAAAATGGTAGGAAACCAATCACTAGCTATTCCCCATTGAGAACGCACTTCATTTTGTGGAATTTTATTCGGCCAACTAATGATAGCAGGCACTCTTATTCCCCCTTCAAACAGCGACCCCTTGGCTCCTTTATATGGCCCAGCACTACCACCACCAAAATGCGCTCGTTCTTCTGTGGAATGCCCATGGTCGGATTGAAAAATGATAATCGTATTCTCCGTTAAGCCCAATGCCTCGACCTTATCCAATAATTTACCGATATAATCATCCATTGTAGAAGTAAAGGCATTATAAATATTTCTAGGGTAGGGGACTCCTCTTTCCTTATAATAGTCCAACCATTTTTTGCTTCCTTGATAAGGATAATGTGGGGTATTCATGGCATAATATATAAAGAAGGGATTGTTTTGATTTTTATCTAAAAAAGTAGCCGCTTCTTCGTAGCACATAGCTGGAAAGTATTCCCCATCTCGATAAATTTCTTCCCCGTTTTGATATAAATCATGCCGATTAGGTCCATTCCAATAATAGAAATGAGAATAGTTGTCTATACAGCCGACTAAATGTCCAAAATGATAATCAAAACCTTGTCCTGTTGGTTGTAATTGTGGGGTATAGCCCAAATGCCATTTACCAATTGCTGCTGTTTTATAACCACTCTGTTTTAGTTTTTCTGCTATGGTGATTTCGGCCGCTGGCATGCCTTTTTGTTGATTTGGAGTCGAGGAAACATTACCTGGAACACCTGCATTGATGGGCGATTTGCCCGTTAAAATAGCGGCTCTAGAAGGCGAACAAATGGGTGCATTAGCATAAAACTGGGTAAATCGGACGCCTTTTTTGGCAATCCTATCAATATTGGGGGTTTGAATATCTTTGGTGCCATAAGCGCCTACATCCATAGACCCTTGGTCATCGGTTAGGATGAAAATGACATTGGGTTTGGATAGCTCTTTTTTGGTGGATTCTTTTGGTGATTGGCAATTGACAAGAAGGGCACAGAATAGGAATAGGTAGCTTAGGTTTTTCATTGTAATAATTAATTTAATAACGGTATGGCATGGGCAAAAAATCATAAATCATAAACCTATCTAATATCTGTTTATTCAGTCAAAATGTTCCTTTATGCAGATGTAAGATGTAAGATTTATGATTTTATACTCAGGATGAATGGCTAGTTTATCATTCGGTCAACACCCCAATCTCCGCAAAAGTAGCAGGTTTATCATCCACCGTAGTCAATGCCTTTAATTTAATAAAACGAGCCGTTTGCGGCTTAAAAGTAACGCTTTGCCAAATTGGATTATTAAAAATATTAGCAAACTCTCCCTTTTTAGCTAAGTGCCAATTTTTATTATCCAAACTCGTGTAAAAAGCATAGTCTTTTATTAAACCAGAAAACCACCTATCCTGCATCGGCAAATACCTAAAACCTTTTAAGGTAAGCGATTCGCCGAGGTCAATAATAATTTCATTGCCCTTTTTATTCCCTACTGCTGACCAGGAACTATGTTCTTTTCCATCAATCACTTTTTCTGCTTTTTCATCTATACCAACTACCTGCCATTTAGCAGAACTGATGTCCATTTCTGTACGACTTACCTCACTTTGCTTATTTTCGGCAACGGCTATAGCTTGAATAACTGCTGGACTAATTTGACTAAATGGTTGATTGTATTTCGTAGATTGAAGACTTGGTTGACTGCCATCTAAAGTGTAATGAATAGCTATTCCTTCTTCTGGGACTTCCATTGTAACCATACCTTCTTTATTTCTAGAAATAGTTGGTGGAACGACTAACTTTGGGGCATGATATAATTCAATGTTGGAAATGGTTGGACTCGCTTTTGCATCTTTAATAATTAGGCGAATGGCAGTAGCAGTCGTTTCTGGTAAGCGTAAAATTCTTTTGTAGCCTATCGTGGTGGCAGTAGCTATTTCCTGCCAACCCTTATCTGTTTTGGCTTCTAAACTAAAAGCTTTTACCCGTTGTCCTAAAGCAATATATTCTTGTACCAAAAAACGATTAAATGTAGTTGATTCTTTTAATTCAATTGTAATCGCAGCCGTTTTTTGTCCATCTTCAGTCGCCCAATAGGTTTCTTTTTGACCATCTATGGCATGAGTTGCTTCAAAACCAATTCCTCTTACATTGGTCGCCGTTGCTTTACTGCCTTTTGCCAATTCCTGCGCAAAATCTTCTTTAATTTTAGCAGTTAGTTGCTGTAATTTTGCCACATCATTTTCGTGAATCAAGCCTCTTTTGTCAATTGGAAAATTCAATAAAAAGGTGGTATTTCTACCAATAGAATTATAGTACATATCCAGCAATTCTGGTAAAGACCGCACTTTATGGTCTTCATACTCATGGTAATACCAACCTGGGCGAATGGATACATCCGCTTCTCCAGGCACCCAATGCGTACCAAATTCTTGTCCTGGTGCATATTTTTCACTATACTCCAACATTCCCGCATAGACGGAATCTCGTAATAGATTGGACCACATAGTTTCAAAGGCATAACCATGTTCATTGCCTACCCATCGAATATCGGGCCCCGCATCACTAAATATCATGGCATTGGGCTGCAATTCTCGTATAATTGGATAGGTGTTTTGCATATCATAATAGGTCTTTTTATCTACCTTTCTTTCTTCATTTGCGCCCCCGTAATAACCAGTTCCTCCGTTTGCACCATCAAACCAAACTTCAAAAAATTCCCCATAATTTCCCAATACTTCTTTTAATTGGTTGCGCATATAAGTAATATATTCGGGTTTGCCATAAGCCGCATGATTCCTATCCCAAGGAGAATAATACATCCCCATTTTTAAGCCATATTCTTTACAGGCTTCTGCCAAGTCCTTCACTAAATCCCCTTTGCCATTTTTCCACGGCGAATTTTTTACAGAATGTTCGGTGTATTTGGAAGGCCACAAACAAAAGCCATCGTGATGTTTAGCGGTTAAAATAATCCCTGTCATTCCTGCTTCTTTAGCTACTCTTGCCCATTGGCGGCAATCTAGTGCTGTCGGGTTAAATTGTGCTGGTTTTTCATCCCCAAAACCCCATTCCATATTAGAAAAAGTATTCATGTTAAAATGCGCAAAGGCATAAAATTCCATTTCTTGCCAAGCGATTTGCGTTGGCGTAGGTACTGGAAGAATAGGGGCGGGTGGTGCTACTATTTTTTGCTGTTGGCAGGAAAAAAAGGATAGCCCAGAAAAGAGAATGATAACGAAGGTATTTTTCATAAATTAGTGGAAATCTATATTCAATTTTTGAGAAAGAAGTTGTTCTGCCTTAAAGTTAGACACAAAAGTCGATAAGTTAAAAATTAAAATTAACTGATTGCGGTGATTTTAAATGTTAACCCTTTTAGGGATTTTATATCGGTAGAAAATGTAGATTTACTCTGGTTTTACCATGCTTTTAGGTACTGAATGTGATACATAATGTATCTAAAGGCAGATTTTGGATTTGAGAAAGCATCATTTTCTACCGACATTTTGTCCCGCTGGGACAGTTTCATCGTACCAAAAATTGTCGGTATTACAATCAGAAAATTAAAAATAGCCTTGATTTACAAATTACTATGACTTTGTCGCTTACTTTATTTTGCCTCTTCTAGTTTAGCATATTCCTTCAACCAAATCTCCAAACTTTCTTCTGTAAATAATTCCTCTTGATTAGCTGTCTGCTCCCGCAATTTTTTTACTAAATCGGCATTAATCCTAGGTCCAGAACTAGCTAAACCATTCACAATAAAGCGCAATAAAGCCGCCAAATCTTTATCATTTAATGCAGGATTATGTCGAACCCCAGGCATAATTGCGCCTGTATCGTATACCTTTCCCTTAACGGTCACAGGCCCTTGCATCCCGTTCAAGCTAATTAAAATCAATTTTTCGGCGGAGGTGGTGATGTATTCTGATTCGTATAAAGGCGGGGCAAGTCCATCTGATGCTTTCCCATCTATGCCGTGGCAAGTAGCACAATACATTTCATAATTTTTTGCGCCAAGCGTTCTGCCGTCTAAATATGCTTTGGTAGGAATAGTTGGCAATTGCAGGTCATTATTTTTCTGATTTTCGATGGTTTCTTTTAAGGAACTAACCAATTTAGAGTCAGGTACTTTTCTAATCATTTCCTTTAAAAAAATGGGTTCCATTCCCGCTAATCCACTTATCATCGCCTCCACAAAAATGGGTTCATTGGCATATTTATCAGCTAACATACCTAAATAACCTCTTGACTTACCAATAGAAAAATGTCCTAGTGTATTCGCCAATTGCAAATCTACTTTTTGAGAATTTAAGGCAATGGCTTTTTTAAAAATAGGCAATAATTTCGGCTCGTCCTTTTTAAATAATTTGGCTAGTTGCAACACCTGTTTTAGTACAATTGGACTGCTACTTTCTGTACCTATTTTAGTTAATAATTCAATATCCAATGTACCTAAACCTTCTAAAGTCCAAAGCGCATGAATCTGACCATATTCAGTAGTATTATCTAAAGCAATTTTTTCAATAGCTCCTTTTTCTTCTTGATGATTGCCAAAAATCAATTGCTTTTGGGCAAAACTTCTTAGCTGACCACTAGGATGTTGTAATAATTTTACAAAATCGGCGGCAGTATATTGACTGAAATCAGGGGTGTCGGAATTCGATTGAGGGGTAGCAGTAATTTTATAAATCCGACCGATACCTGTTACTTTATCCAGTCCTCTTTCTAAAATCAGCTCTCGTAAATAATTGGACATATAGGCGCGATGTTGAATAATGCCCTTTCTCAAATCGACTATATACATTGCTCCATCCAAACTATTATATAAATTAACAGGTCGAAAGGTTTCCTCTTTGGAAATCAAAAATTCTGAACCAGTATAGGCTTGTTTTCCTGTCAATTTCCCATTTTCTTCACTAATCAAATACCGTTTAATTAAATTCACTTCTGGTGCACAAACAAAGGCATTGCCTTGAAAATCTACTGGAAATTGGTCGCCTCGATAAACAACTGGCCCACAAGCAGAAGTGAATTTATTCAGCATCCCTAAACTATCCAAAACGCCTTTATTATACCCCCGATTGACGGCAGTTGCCTGATAAGGATAAACCTTTCTACTTGCATCCAAGCGATTATTATACGTTTTACTAGGCTTGAAATAAGGATTTTCTCTTAGCTGTTTCGGTGTATTAAAATCAGCTTCAAGCGGTGTACTATTAGAATTATAAAATAAACGACCTTCATCATCCGACCCAATGCCCCATTGTCCTCTGCGACCAACGACTTCTTTTATCCATTCTCCATTTTTTCGTTGATAACGGACTTGACATTTGGCACTATAAATCCAATTATCCAAATTATAAAATAAACCATTGGGTTGGTGTTCGATATTTCCACCTACAACATATAAGGAATCGACTAAAACGGGTTCGTCTTTAGGCTGCCCATTTTCAATCGCTGTCCACCATAATTTGGGGGCATCGGTGTATAATAATCCGCCATAGACCAATGAAATGGCTCTTGGCAAGACCAAATCATCTAAAAAGACGGTTCTTTTGTCCATTACTCCATCTTTGTCGCTGTCTTCTAAAATGACAATTCTGCCATCTGGGGTATCTTCTTCGGAGGCATTGATGTCTCGCATATAGCCCGGCATTTCTACCACCCATAATTTCCCATCGGCATCTTCTTCCATTGCCATTGGGGAACTTAATAGCGGTTCAGCGGCTACCAAGTCGATTTTAAAACCGTCTTTTAGGATAAATTCGTCGGTGGAAATGTTGCTTTTTTGCTCTTTGCAGGCGACTGTGGCAGTTATTGCACACAAGAATAATATTTTAAATTTTTGATTCATTTATTTGAATTGGAATGGTTAGTTAGTTTTTTATACGCATGCAAAGACGTGAAGACGCAAAGTTTCCTTTTTTTACTGGAATTTTTAAGATAGGCGGATTGCTAATGGCAAATTCCCCATTGGAAGGACTTGGATGTATTCGGTAACGGGGATTCCAAAATGGCTTAGTTTTAGTTGGAATATTGGTTATTTTTGACGTACCAATTTTGGCAGGAATCGCTTTTTGGTAACCAATATATCCCAAGAAGCCTATAATAAATAAAAGGTAGTAAAACTTTCTTTTCATAGCTGAAAAGTAGGGGAGAAAATGCAATTTGGAAAAATAGGCTTGTAACAATTTAGTGGAAAGGGGTTACTCCTAGAATTTAATCCTTTATCTCGTTCAAATGCATATCTGCAAAATCCAAATATTGCTCCCAATCATAAACCGTCAAATCGTGTTTGCCACTCCGAACATGATAGCCAATATGACCTGAATTTTCAGGCTGATTAATGGGTGGTTGTTCGGCTATTTCTAAACCATTCAAACCATATAATTGATAAGCAGGTGTGGCATGTTTTCCCGACAAAAATTCTCCTTTGGGGTCTGCCCAAGTATCTCCTACGGCACTTGCGATATAGACAGGTCGAGGCGCCATTAAAGCAATTAGTTGATGTTGGTCAAAAGGTAATTTTTCTTCTTGGTCATTATATTGATTAAAATTATCGTTGAACCAATGGGGAAATCTAGTATTAATGGCATTTATGGATTCGCCAAATTTTCGTTTAGACAAAGCTGCCCCTCCGCAACCCGAATTATTTGAAATGACCATGGCATATCGCTCATCAACTGCTCCTGCCCAAAGGGCTGTTTTTCCCAACCTAGAATGCCCCATAACGATGACTTTTTCGTGGTCAATGGTATTGGTCGTTTCAAAATAATCCACCACTTTGGAAAATGCCCATGCCCAAGTAGCCAAAGAACCCCATTCTGATTTATTCGGTTTTTGAGGGAATAAAGCATGGATACCATTTTCAAAATTATCATCAAAATCAGGGTCAATATCTCCATAATACATCGTTGCCAATCCATATCCTCGATTGATGATATTTAAAACAGGCCATCTAAAGCTTTTTACACCTCTGGATAATTGACTTGCGGTATCATCGGTCATTCCATAAGTGGTGTTTTTACGCATCCAAGTATTCGGTAAGCTGATGGATTCGTCTGGAAAAATGGTATGATTGCCATCAAAATTATAGCCTAAAAATATGGGCGCAGGGCTGGTTCTATTATTTGGTAAAAACAATAAAAGAGTGGCTTTTAGTTCTTTGCTTTGGTTGCTAAAGGTGAATATTACTTCTTTAATAGTAGTTTTTCCTCCTAAAGCATTATTGGTAGCTATTCTTTCTTCAACATTTACTTTAATATCATTTGATGGTACTTTTCCAAACATTTCTTTCTCAAACAATTGTAGTAATTCTGGGCGCCTGATATTTTCCCAATCTTCTTTTGAATTGATTTTTTGACCATCTTTTGCCGTTAATAAAGCGGGTAAGTCAAAGCTTGGGACTTTTGATTCTTCGGTATTGGGGCTTGATTTTTCGACTTCAGGTTCAGGCATTTGATTACAGCTTAAAAGGGAAAATAAAAGGGAGAGGAGTAGGTATTTATTTAGCATAATTTAGTTTTTTTGATGGTTGAAATTGTTTGATGGTTTACGTGATGCTGACAATCAAACCATCAATTTTCAAGTTGTTAATTCTTTCCTTGTATCTATTCTGTTCCATTAAATTTAGTTTTTCTTTTCAAATACCAATTGACTTTTATACAAAGTAAAACGATGTATCTCCTCATTCTCAATACTAAAAATACGATAAACTACTTGTGGGTCTGCTCTGCTAGTATCAAATTCCAATAAACCAAAAGAAGGGGTTTTACTATACCCAAACATAGATTTTTTCTGAACAGGATGGGTATGAATATTGGTTAACCGAGAACTCATAAATTCATATAAAGCATAGCCCTTTTTCCGCTCCGTTTTCCAAGCATCCGAACGGTGACGGTCGGCTGCCATAAAAAAGACCCCTTCAATATTGTTTGTTTCAATAAAGGTAAATAAATCTTCTCGGTCTTTATTAAAACCATCCCAAGTATCTAGACCTCCTCTGCCTGTTTTAGTACCTGGGGTAATCGGAATAGAAGTGCCAATGACCTTAAAAGTAGCGGTGGAGTTTAATAATTTATCAAATAGCCATTGTTTTTGTACATTACCCAGCATAGTATCGGGTTTAATTTTATCTTTTCCATTAGTGCGATAAAAACGCGTATCCATCATAAAAAAGTCCACATCAGCAATCGAGAAATCGTAATAAGTCCCAGGATTTTTATTACCTCCACCATAATAAGGATTGGGCCATTGATTTTTAAATTTTTTCCAAACAGGTAGTTTCCAATAAGGCTCATTGATTTTTGTGCCACCATAAGAATCATTATCCCCAAAATCATGGTCATCCCAAATAGCAAAAATCGGAGTTTGGCTAGAAAAACGTCGATATTCTGCTCGACTTTGGCGACGATAATAGCAGTAGTCTTGAATGTCTGGATATTTTGGAGAGTCGTGGTAGACATTATCACCCATTAGACAAAATGCGGTTAGTGAATGAGTGCTTAAAGTATCCCACATTCGTTCGTATTGGGGTGTATATCCTGCGCCTCCGCCAAAACCAATTTGGAATTTTGCTGCTTTTCCTGCTTTTGGAAAAGTAATGAATTGCCCTTTTTGAAGGGCCTTATTTTCAATGCTTAGTTCATAATGATAAGTTGTGTTTGGCTTTAAATTATCTGCGGTTAGTACACCTGTATAATCTTTTTCTTTAGTTGTTCTAGCAAGATAGGATTGGTCATCTATTTTTAGTTTCAAAGGTCTTTCCTCATCCGTTCTTACCCAAATATTAGCCGATTTATCCGTAAAATTGGCTAATAAAGGGCCATGAATCAGCGGAGTATATTTTCCTTTGGCGTATTTTTTAAAAATTTTCTTTTTGGTCAACGAAGCCAATAAATTTCGAGGTCCTGCAATAAAGCGCTCAATCGGCAAGCCTAAATCCACCGATTTTTTGACATGCATCATTGCTTTTTTCCACTTCTTTTTTTGCGTAAAAGCGACTACCAAACCATAATGTGATTCTAAATCTTCGGGATATGCAGCTAAATAGGCATTGAAGTATTGGATAATGGTATCTGTTTTGCCGTCCACCACATATCTGAGTGCATCTCTATTTTGTTTTTTATATTGGTCAGGGAAGGCTTTACTGGTTCTAAATTGAGCAGATAAAACCAATGGGAACGTGAGTAAAATAAAGATAATCAGCTTATTCATTATGTTTTGGTTCTGATAAAGAAAAGTGGAGATTTGAGGTCGTATTCAAAATAATGAGCAAAGAGAACCGCTTTTGTCTCTATTCTCTGTTCTCTCCTCTCTATTCTTGTTATTACAAATTCAACCAATAAGTAAACTTCGCCACCAACCCACGATTTCGGACTTCAAATTGGCTAAAAGAATCCGTTAAATAATTATCCGTATAAACCAAAAAGAAATCGGAAACAGGCGCAAATCGCCATTGTAACCGAGTATTAATATTCAAATTATCCAATTGATTATTGTATTGGACAAAGGTGGACCAGAATAATTTTTTATTAAACGTAATATCTAGTTTAGGACCGACTAGCCATATTTTTGCGGGTTTAAAGGGGGCAGCTAATTTGACATAATTATAATTCCAATTAAAAGCAATCGAACCAAAAGGCTGGAATTGATAGGTTAATTCGCCCCGAAGACCATAGCGATTTCCATTATAAAATTGTCCAAAATTGGGACGAATTTCTGCAAACAATTTTTTTCGTTGGTCAGAAGTATACCGACCTTCGACATTTATATAATGGTAATGGCTTCCTGCTGGTAGAAAAATATCGTCCGCTTGCAATCGGGTAGGGTCGAAGTCTTTTAATAAGGTCAAATCATTATCGGTAATGGTAATGCTGCCACGGGTATTATTAATAAAGTTAAACGTCCATTCTAATTCAAATTGTCGTTCTACTTCTCCCCAAGGGTCGATTATTTCATTGTCATTTTTTCCGATTTGTCGAAAAAAACGGGTGTCCAATTGTAAAGTATGTAGGTTGAATGGACCATTTTGCGGATAAAAAAAGAGTGCGCCTTCTGGGCTAAACAGCATATAATCTTTCCGAGGAACAAAACCAACCTCTGCATTATAGCCATTCCCAATGAGCAAATGTGCCCATTCAAACCGATATTTTCTTTTTTGGTATTCTAACTGTAAACCATGAGTAAAAGGATGTGCTGCTTGTTCTGGACTAAAAGAATGGTGGTAAAAAGTTTTACCACGCCAGCGATTATCTGCGCTAGTGTGTCGATATTCTAAACCAGCAACTCGGTTAAAATTATTGAATAAAGCAGGATTATCGTTGGCTTTTACCGCTTGTTTATTCGCAAAAATGAAGGAAATATTAGACCGATTAAAGACTTTATGCTGCAATGCTGCAACGGTATAATTAAAAGCAGGCAAACCCGTATTTTCTAGCTTAGCCGCTTGCATATTGATTAAACCAACCCTAAAATTCTCATTGAGTTTTCCAGTCAATCTTAAACCATAAGAAATAGGGTTTAAGACATTTTGCCCACTTAGCGTATCCAAAGCAATACCAATTCTGCGAGAGAAAAAAGGGTTTACTCTGGTCAATCCAAATGAACCAAATAAATCGGCATTTTCTAAAAAGAACTGACGTTTTTCTGGAAAGGAAATTTCAAATCTATCTAAATTAGTTACCTGTTCATCTACCTCGACTTGAGAAAAATCTGGATTAATGGTTACATCTAGATTTAGACTGGAACTAAGGGCAATTTTGGCATCTACGCCTATATCTGCGGTTGTATTAGCTTTTAATTGAGTGGTACTTTCAAAATTTCTAGTCCGTCCGGCAATGGCATAAGGGATAATGGAAATATTTCGTTTAGGTTTTTGTGGAGGCGTTTCCCAAATCATTTTTCCTGTATAGGACAAATCCATTCGGCGTCTATTTCGAGGAATTTGCTGCCAAGTAGAGTATTCATTATGCTGAGTATCATTTCGATAGCAAGTAAAATTCCACTCTTTACTTTCTGCATTAAAACGAAGGGTATTAAATGGTATCGCCACTTCGGCAATCCAGTAATTGTCATAAACTTTAGCTTCCGAATACCATTTATTATCCCAAGAGGTTTGCATATCTTCTCTGGGATTGCTGCCACCATTCGCAATTAAAGATTCTCGTTGTGCCCCCGTAGGATTGACCGAAAATAAAAAGGCATTGGTTTTATCATTAAAAGTATCAAAGACAAAAGTGACCGCATCCATTCCTCTAGTGCTATAATCTCTTTTAAAAGAGGGGACAAAAAACTGATTACTAACACTATAACATTTTACCGAAAGGTATATGGTTTTATCATTATAAGCGACTCTTAATTCCGTTTGCCCTACAGCTCGAATGGTATCTTTAGGAAAATTTTGCCAAAAATTGCCAGTTGGAGGAATGCTTTGCCAAATAGCCTCCGTTAATTTTCCGTCTAAAGTAATTGCTTCGTTGGTAAAAGTTGGATAGACTGCCTGCTGGTCATTTAATGGTTGTTGCCCAAATAATTGACCTATCGAAAGGCTGACCAATAAAAGAATTAGGTTTAAAGCTAATGTGGAGATTTCGTTTTTTTTAAGCATTTTAGAAAGATTAATCCTGCCCTTTCTTCGATTGGTAGGCTGAATATTGATTGACCATTTCAGTTAATTTCTCTCGATTGGAGGTCGCTAAATTATTGACCTCTGTTTTATCCTTTTTCAAATTATATAACTCCCAATCATCTCCATTTTTCCGAACAATTTTCCAATCCCCACTTCGATACATTCTGAATTTTTCCGTATGCCCAGAAATAATGTTTGTGGTAGGTGTTCTTTCTTGTCCTTTGAAAATAGGCATCAAGGATTGACCATCTAACCGCAAAGTCGTTTTGTTTTGATAATTAGCAGGATAATTGACCCCTGCCATTTCTATAAAGGTAGGAAATAAATCGGCTACATGTCCCACTTGGTCGGTAATTTGATTGGGGGCGATTACCTTTGGCCAATGAGCTATGAAATGCGTATTTGCCCCACCTTCATGTCCATTTTGTTTGTATAATCGAAAAGGAGTGTTGCCTACATTTGCCCAAGTCGGTGCTAGGCAACGATAAGATTCAGTTGGGCCAGGCGGAATATCGAAATCTTTATTGCTATCAAAAGGACAAGACCCATTATCTGTAAAGAATAAAATAAGCGTGTTATCCAATTCTCCTGCTTGTTCTAATTTTTTGATAACTCGACCAATATTTTGGTCCATGCGGTCGATAATAGCAGCAAAAACCGCCATTTCTAGGTCTTTTTCTTCTTTTTCTTGTTCGGTCATAGACTCCCAAGGATAGTAGGTCTGGAACTTTTCTCTAATATCGTCCCAACCTTTTGGATGCCCTCGAAAGCGATTGGTATTATCTTCGGGTGGAGATAATTGTACATTTTGGTCTACAATCCCAATTTCTTTCATCCGTGCAAATCGTTCTGCTCTGATTTTATCCCAGCCTTTTTTATATTTCCCTTTGTATTTAGCGATGTCTTCTGGACGTGCTTGTAGAGGATAATGTGCGGCATGATAGGGAAGGAACAAAAAAAATGGTTCGTCTTTTTTTTGCATCATTTCCTCTAACCACTTCAACCCATAATCTGTAATAAAATCTGTCTTATATTTTGGTAAAATCTCCGCCTCGATTTCAGCTGCGTCCATTTCTTTGCCATCCATGTAAAAAGGACGTTGAAATTTACCAGAGGGTGGGACAAAATATTCGGTGGTTGCCCAAAAAGTGAAGGCTTTATCAAAAGTTTCCGCAAAATAGCAGTCTTTCGGTACCCAGTTATCAAAATGTTCTTTGCCACTAATTACTGCTTGATAGCCTGCATCTTTTAATAAAGGGACAAATGAAATGGCTTGGTCATTGCCTTGATACAAACCCGTAATTAAAGTCGAACGAGTGGGGTTGCATTTCGCCATATTATAAAAGGTCTTGAAACGCAAACCGCCTGCCGCCAATTTATCTAAATTAGGCGTTTGGATTTCTGCACCGTAGCAACCAAGGTCGGAATAACCGATGTCGTCCGCCATGATTAGGACGATATTGGGTGGTTTGTTAGTGGCAGTAGCTGCTTGGTTTTGGGTAGTTTTACAGCTTATAGTGAAGAGTATAAATATAGTAATATTCAATAAGGAATAGGTCTTTAATTTGGACATTTTATGATTACTTTTTTTAGAAGAAATAGCTTAGAATTTGTGTGTTTTAAATTGATAGTACAGATTTGTTTCGATTCATTGAAAGACCTTGGTCCTACTGATTCCTCATAAGATTCGAATTGATTTAATAAATCCTAGATCATAAATCAAATAGTTCATAAATCTAACTACCACATTTACAAGTTTAAGCCTTAATAAGTAATTTTTTAACAGGTATATGTTGCTTGATGTATGATTATTCCCCCAATAAATACCGAATAGCCTTCCCTTAAGTTAACTAATTACCTGACATTCATTAACTTAGTCCCACAATAAATTTATTTTAGATAAGTCTTAACAAAATGAACCGAAAACCTTTTTTTCTAATACCAGTAATGGTCGCCTTGATAGGGACGATTTCCCTACTAAGTTGTCATGATGAAGTTACCAAGAGCAATAAAATTACTAAACCAAATGTCTTATTGATTGCCGTTGATGATTTAAATGATTGGGTAGGTTGTTTGGGTGGTCATCCGCAAGTGGAAACTCCGAATATAGACCAATTAGCTTCAAGAGGCGTACTCTTTACGAATGCACATTGTCAATCGCCTGTGTGTAATCCATCCCGTGCCAGCCTTATGACTTCCTTGTATCCTAGCACCTCAGGTATTTATTTTTTAAATCCAGATCTCAAAGAGTCTCCTATCGCTAGCAAAAGCAAATTAATGCCACAGCGATTTTTAGAGGAAGGCTATGATGTTTCTGCTGCTGGAAAACTTTTCCATAATGGCGGAGAACAGAATGAAAGATATATCCCCAACTATGGAGGGCAATTTGGAGGTTTTGGTCCTAGACCTGACGATAAAATTTCTACTTATCCTGGACATCCATTATGGGATTGGGGTATTTATCCCAATAATGATACCTTAATGCCGGACTACAAAATTGCAAATTGGGCAACCACACAGTTGGCTGCAAAAAAGAACCAACCTTTTTGGATGGGCGTTGGTTTTTATCGACCGCATGTACCTCAATTTGCGCCGAAAAAATGGTTCGATAGGTATCCTTTAGCAAGCCTTAAATTACCTGAAACAGTATCGGATGATATTAAGGATATTCCCTCATATGGCATGGACATTACTCGGTTGGAGCATGTGGCGCCAACTCATGAGTGGGTCGTAGAAAATGAGGAATGGAAACCTTTAGTTCAATCCTATTTGGCTTGCGTTAGTTTTGTAGATGAACAAGTAGGGAAGGTCATTCAAGCTTTAGACAACGGGGATTTCAAAGAAAATACGTATATCGTTCTATTTAGCGATCATGGGTTTCATTTGGGAGAAAAAGAGCGATATGCCAAAAGAAGTCTATGGGAAGATGGCGCTCGTGTCCCTATGATTATCGTTGGACCAGACATTCCAAAAGGGAAAATTTGTAACCAACCTGTTCAACTTTTGGATATTTACCCCACTTTATTAGCATTGACAGGACTTTCTGCGGATCCATTCCATGAAGGTCATTCTTTAGTCCCATTACTTAACAATCCTAAAGCAAAATGGGATTATAAAGCTCGTACTAGTTTTGGCCCCGGTAATTATGCCATAGTTTCTGAGCAATATCGTTTTATTCAATATAACGATGGGTCAGAAGAATTTTATGATCATGCCAAAGACCCACATGAATGGCATAATGTCGTCAATGAGCCTCCGTATGCGTCAATCATACAAGAACATAGAGCCGAAATACCACAAAAACGCTATGAAATCCTTGGAAAAAATTCAACTGGGCATAAATCTTTTAAAGCTTCCGAAGAAAATTTGAAAAGGGAAAAGTAATGTAGAAAAAAGTCCACACCTAAATCCGTTGTCCTTTAATTATCCGTTGTAGAAAAAACGATACAACGGATAATTATACTGCATCAGGGTGAAAAATAGACTTTCTGTTGAAGATTGTTACATTGCTTAATAATTGTAGCTTAAAATAGGGATAAAACCCTACTCAACAATATAGCCATAAAACAATATACCCATTTGGGGATATAACTTGAGCTGCTCAATCTTTTGAAAATGTTCAAATCTTAACCTGTTAAAGTATAAAGGACAACGGATGGTCACAACCAATCATTTTTATTTGGTCAATTTTCTATTACTTAACTACATTCTCCGTCTCCAACAACAAATTCAAAGCATGATTTGCCACTCGAACCACATACTTATTTTCATCCTGCATCACCCCTTGCAAATCCCCAATAGTAGGTCGAGCTTGTTCCCCCATTTCATCTAGCACTTGAGCTGCTAAAAGGCGAACCCAGTCATTGTCATGTTTCAATCCATTTGTTAAAACAGCTAATCCTGCATCTGTTTGATTCGCTTTACAAATTGCTCTAGCTGCTGCAAATCGAACTGCTGGAATGTCATCTTTTAAAGCTTTTTGTAAAACAGAGAAGTCCTTAATTTGGATTATTTGATTCCCTAAACTAATAGCTGCCCAATAACGAACTGCCTCATTTTTATGGGCTAAATTAGTTTGTAAATTAGGAATATCCATTTCTGCCAAAGCCGTTTTTCTAATCTCCCCTACAGGAACGGATTGACTACGCATAATGTCATAAATGGAGGCATGATGGTCTTTTTCCCACTTTCGTAAAATGGTTTCAGGAATTAAACCTGTATCTTTTGTATCATCCGACCATTGGGCATGGGCTTTCCGCAATTCTTGTAATTTTGTCTGAAAATCGGGTTGTTCAGCTAGATTATTTAAATTCCAAGGGTCTTTTTGACAATCAAATAATTCTTCCGAGGGCTTGGTGACAGCTACCATTTTTTTGCCAGATGCAGATAAAGTACCCTGAGTTTGTGCAACTCTAATGGCTTTCATAATTTCCCCTTGTTCAGGGGTATTCATGTATTGACAAAAGGATTTATAAGGCTCATAATGGCGGATGTATAAATAGCGTTTGTCTCGCACACTCCGCTGCATATCATAGCGTTCATCCATTCGGTCTCTGCCTGCATAAACATATTTTCTTTGAGAAGATAAACCTTTACCAATAAAAGCCCTGCCTTCCATATTTTTGGGAACGGGTAAACCCGCCAAATGTAAGGCGGTTGCAGGCATATCAATAAAACTAACCAATTCATTGGTCGTTGTTCCTGCTTTATTGGGCAACCAATCCTTGTATTTTTCAGGTACTTTAACAATTAACGGCACGTTTAAACCCGTATCATACATCCATCTTTTGTGCCGAGGAATACCTGCACCGTGGTCGGAATAATAGATAATGATGGTATTTTCCTCTAATCCATCTGCTTTTAATTGGGCTAAAACTTCCCCAACTTGTCTATCCATTACTGTAATATTATCATAATACCTTGCCCATAATTCCCTAACTTTTTCCGTATCGGGATAATAGGGTGGAAGTGGCACCTCGTCTGGCTTTTTTAATAATTCAGTAGGTAGATTTTTAATATTATTGGCATAGACGGCATCCTTATTGACCCGACTCTCATGCGAAGAAGTATAATTAAAAATAGCGAAAAATGGTTGGCTTTTATCGGTCCTATCTCTCCAATGTGCTTCGCGATTACAACCATCCCAAATAGATTTTGGGTCCATGTCAAAATTATAATCCGTTTTGGAGTTATTGGTGCAATAATAGCCACTTGCCCTTAATATTTCGGGGTATAATTGTATATTTTTGGGAACAATCCCTTTACATCGCATGTGTTGTGTCCCTTGCGAAGAGGCATACATTCCTGAAATAATGCCTGACCGAGCGACGGCACAAACAGGAGCAGAGGCAAAAGCATTGGTATATAAAACGCCTTCTTTGGCGAGTTTGTCCAAATTGGGCGTAATGGCATATTCATCTCCATAACAACCTAAATTTGGGCTAATGTCCTCGCAGGTTAGCCATAGGATGTTGGGAGGCGGCAAGGGCATTTTTTCGACTGCTTTACTGGCAATAGAACAACCAATTACTATCAGACTAAGTAGTAAAACAATTAGGTTTTTCGTCATTTTGAATAAATTTTCCAATATTTAAAACTGGCAACCCGCTTACAACTCCTTTATCTTAATATTCCGATACCAAACCTTATCGTGGTGGTCTTGCAAAGCAATTTTCCCTTTGCGAATCGTCCCAAAATCTGCTTTAGTTTTAAATTTACTTTTAGCAACCATAGCGGTCCAATTATCATTAAACATTTCAAATTCGACTACTTTTTTACCGTTTAACCAATGTTGGACTTGACCCTTATTGATAATCAATCGAACTTTATTCCATTCGCCAGCAGGTTTTACGGTTTCGACATTACAAGAAATCATATCATATAAATCGCCTGCTCGGTGCGTGATGATTTTTGCATCTTTATGGCATTTATTATCTAATACTTGCATCTCCGGGCCTGTATGCCAAACAGCACCATAGCCTTCTTCTTTGACTCCGTAAATAATGCCGCTATTTCCACAATCAGATATTTTCCATTCTAAATTTAATTCATAATTCTCGTAGGCTTTATCGGTCACTAAATCACCGCCTTTTTTTCCAGGATTTAATGCAATAGCCCCATCTTCAATTGTCCAAAAATTATTGCCATTTTTGAAAACATGCCAACCATCTAAGGATTTACCATCAAAAAGGGAGACAAAACCGTCCGATTTTTCGGCTTTACTTAAAGTATTTAATTGTGCGGTGCAATTGGAAAATAATAAAGCACAGATAAGCAGGAAAAATACGTTGCTTAATTTCATTTTTTATAGATTTTATTAGTAATATACTTTTTTTTCGTTCAATAATGATACTTACGAGAACTAAAAAATACCATTGGCTAAATTAAAACAAATAACCAAGTTTTTACCATAAAACCAGTAGTATTATTGATTTTAAATATTCAATATATATATTCTCTCTAGCCTAAGATAATAGTTGAAATTTTGGTAACTTGTAGGCATCTTTCCTATTCGATAAAAATTTGTCATGGATATGGAATTAGGATTTAATAAAGTTAACATGAATAGATTTTTTATCGGACTAGTAATTGTTTTTTTGTGGACTTGCCAGCAGCCAGTGGATAAACTCGTTAGCTATAATAAAGACATCCGACCTATTTTTAATCAAAAATGTTTGGCCTGTCATGGAGGCGTAAAACAAATGGGCGGATTTAGCTTATTATTTGAAGAAGAGGCATTTGCCGCAACAGAATCTGGTATGCCTGCCATTGTCAGGGGCAAAGCGCACAAAAGTGAACTCGTTAGCAGATTGCGCCACCACGATGAAGAACAGCGTATGCCCCAAGAAAGCGAAGCACTAGCAGAAAAAGATATCCAACTAATTGAAACATGGATTAATCAAGGCGCAAAATGGGAGCAGCATTGGGCTTATATCAAACCAGATGCTTCCATCCGACCACCAATTATCGTAGATAAAGATTGGGCAAAAAATGAAATAGATCACTTCATCTGGCAAAGGTTAGCTCAAGATAGTCTACGCCCAAATGAGGAGCTAGATAAATCGAGTTTATTGCGCAGACTTTCTTTAGACCTTATTGGTTTGCCACCAAGTCTGGAAGAAAGGAATGCGTTTTTAGCTAATAATAAAGAAGATGCTTATGAACAGGAAGTCAATCGGTTATTGGATTCGCCTCATTTTGGAGAAAAATGGGCTAGTATGTGGCTAGACTTAGCACGATATGCAGACTCTAAAGGCTATGAAAAAGACCTGTATCGGAGTATATGGAAATATAGAGATTGGGTGATTAAAGCCTTTAATTCGGATTTACCCTTTGATGAATTTTCTGTTACACAACTAGCAGGAGATCTATTGCCTAATCCAACAGAGAACCAATTAATTGCGACTGCTTTTCATCGTAATACAATGGCTAATGACGAAGGTGGAACAGATAATGAAGAGTTTAGGAACTATGCAAATATAGAACGAGTGGGCACTACTTTTGAAGTTTGGCAAGGCACGACGATGGCTTGTGTCCAATGTCATAGTCATCCTTATGATCCTATTAGGCACGAAAATTTTTACGAATTCATGTCCTTTTTTAATAACACGGCGGATCGAGATATTTATCATGAAGCACCCAATATTTTTACGTATGAAGGAGCGGATCAAGAAAAAGTGGCCGATATTATTGCTTGGATTAAACAGCAATTGAAACCAGAAGATCAGTTGGAAGGGAAAGGCTTTTTGCATCAACAAAAGGCAGCCCTTGTGAATCATCTGGGCTATAGAAAAGTGGAGATTGAAACCTTCGATGAAAGTGGTGGTTTTATTGAATTGATGGCGCCAGAACAAACGACTATCTTTCAGGTTCAGGATAGTTCTTGGATTCGTTTTGAGCAAGTTGATTTGACAGCAATTGAAGCGATTTCTTATAGATATGCGACTCCTTTTGGCGGGTTTATAGAAGTTCGATTGGGATCACCTTTCGGCAAAATGATTAGCCAATGTTCCCTTCCCCTAACAACTACCCCTCAAACAAAATCAAGGGATAAATGGAAAAATTGGCGAACGCTAAAAGTACCTATTGACCCAACCGAAGGCGTTCATGATATATATTTTGTCTTTAGAAAAAATCGCATTGCGGATGCTGATTTATTGCGTTTGGATTGGTTGTTTTTCCATGAACAATCGCCAAGAATGGATAATTACAGCCGACTTTTTAGCCAAAAACTGGAAGAATTGGAAACGATTAAAGCGATTCCAACCCCTATTTTACAAGAATTACCAACAGAAAAAAGACGCAAAAACCACCTGTTTGAAAGAGGCAATTGGCTGGCTAAAGGTAAGGAAGTAACGGAAGCAGTACCAGAAGTGCTAGGCGCTTTATCAAAAGAACGTTCGCCTGACCGATTAGCTATGGCCGAATGGTTAACTAGTCCAGAAAATCCCTTAACTGCTAGAGTTGCAGTCAATCGTTTTTGGGAACAATTATTTGGTTATGGCATCGTCGAAAGTCTTGAAGATTTTGGGACTCAGTCTTTACCAGCTTCTCATCCTCAGCTATTAGATTGGTTAGCGATTCAATTCATGCACGAGCATGAATGGCGTATAAAAGACTTGCTCAAACAAATGGTAATGTCTGCTACCTATCGCCAAAGCAATCAAATAACTAAAGAGAAATTGGAAAAAGACCCTCGAAACCGACTGTTGTCCAGAGGCCCAAGAATTAGGTTGGGTGCAGAGCAAATGCGAGATCAAATACTAGCAGTAAGTGATTTGTTAACGCCAGAAATTTACGGACCAAGTGTCAAACCACCACGTCCAAAAGGAGCAGGTCAATTTAGGTTTGGAGATACTTATACCCTAAGTGAAAAAGAAAATCAGTATAGACGTGGACTATATACCTATGTCAAACGAACGAATCCTTTTCCCAATCAAATCACCTTTGATGGAACAGACCGCACTATTTGCACCTCTCGTCGTATCCGAACGAATACGCCTTTACAAGCCTTATCTTTATTAAATAATCCAGTCTATCTGGAAGCGGCCCTTGCTATTGGTCAGTATATGGACACTTTGAAAGTTGAAAGCGTTACCGAAAGATTGGAAGCAGGCTATGAAAAGGTATTATTGCGAGCTATTGATCCAGAAAAACTTAAAGATTTGGCTATTTTATATGAAGATGCTCAATTGCATTATGCAAAGGAATCGGAATTGACCGGCAGTCTTTTAGGGAATCCATCTCCAAAAAACGAACAGTTAGCCGCATTAACTATTGTGGCGCATGCGCTATTGAATTTGGATGAATTTGTAAATAAATAAACTCAAAAATAAACGACCATGAATATCTTCCAAGAAGCAGCAAAAAAAATGGGCAATTATAATTCCAGAAGATACTTCTTAAAGCAATGTATTGGTGGAGTAGGAGCGATGGCTTTAGATTCCATAATGGATTTTGGGCAGTCAACGACTAATTTAAAAACGCCTCATTTTCTACCAACGGCTAAAAGCGTGATTTTTTTACACATGGCAGGGGCACCTTCCCAATTGGAGCTATTTGATTATAAGCCAATCTTACAAAAGTATGATGGAAAGCCCTGTCCAGCGGCTTTACTAGAAGGAAAACGGTTTGCCTTTCTGCAAGGAACGCCCAATATGATGGGCCCGCAAGCCAGTTTTCAGCAATATGGACAAACAGGCAGTTGGGTATCTGAGCATTTACCGCATTTCTCCAAAATGGTGGATGAAGTCAGTTTTTTGAGAGCCATGCATACCGATGAATTCAATCATGCACCAGCTCAGTTATTTATGCATACAGGTAGTCCTCGATTGGGCAGACCGAGTATGGGTTCTTGGATGATCTATGGTTTGGGTTCTGAAAACCAAAACTTACCAGGATTTGTCGTCTTGACTTCGGGAAGCGATCCTAGTGCAGGAAAAAGTGCTTGGGGAAGTGGGTTTTTACCTTCTTTGCATCAAGGTGTTCAATGTCGGTCGCAAGGAGATCCTATTTTATATTTGAATAATCCAAACGGAATTGATGAACATATAAGAAAACGCTCGATTGATATCATCAATGATATCAATCGAAAAGAGCAAGAAGCAATTGGTGATCCAGAAATATTATCGAGAATTGCTCAATATGAATTAGCTTTTCGGATGCAAACCGAAGTGCCAGAAGTCATGGATATTTCTAAAGAACCCGATTATATACACGAAATGTACGGTACTAAACCTGGACAGATTTCTTTTGCCAATAATTGTTTGTTAGCTCGCCGATTGGTGGAGCAGGGCGTTAGGTTTATACAATTGTACGATAGTGCTTGGGATCATCACGGAGCAGGAAAGGGTGGAGGGGTCGTCGATGGTTTGGCAAATGCTTGCAAAAATGTAGATCAGCCGATTGCTGCCTTATTGAAAGACCTCAAAATGCGTGGACTGTTGGAAGATACTTTAGTGGTCTGGGGCGGAGAATTTGGTCGAACACCTATGAAGGAAACCCGTGCTTCGGGAGCAGATTTTAAAGGAAGGGATCATCATGCAGAAGCTTTTACGATGTGGATGGCAGGAGGAGGTGTTAAAGCTGGATTTTCCCATGGAAAGACGGATGAATTAGGGTATTATGGTATCGAAGGACGGACGCATGTACATGATTTGCAAGCAACTATTTTACATTGTATGGGCATGGACCATGAGCGATTGATTTATCATTTTCAAGGACGAGATTTCCGATTGACGGATGTGCATGGGCATGTGATTCGAGATGTTTTGGCTTAACTTTTACGTTGTAAACATATTTTCATAATGTGCTGAAGGCATAAATATACCGCCACTTTTTTCAAAAAATACTTTTTCTGTTGGATAAACCCCATTTTTAGTAGTTACCCACGCCTCCTTTTTAGCAGGATGGTATCCTTTCATTTTTTGCCAATTGCGATAATTTTGCCAGCCATTGGTTTCCTGCAAGCCCATGTCTAAATCTGGAAAAGCAGGTAATCGAGCTGCAACCGTTTTATTCCAATCGACTAAAATAGGATTTACGGTCAAATCTGCACAAAAACAAGGCACTTGATGGTCATAAGCTATTTGCGCAATTTTCATGGTCATACTTAAGGTTTTGGCAATGGCTTTGACGGCTATACAATTATAACCTTGTTGGATTCTAGTCAAGGCATCTTCATCTGTATGGGCACTTTCATCGGCTGCGACTCGGAGATTATTTCCTCTTGCTACAATATTTGAAACTGATTCCTGATTGCGTTCGCCAAAAGGTTCTTCAATGACAGCTATTTGGTCTAATGCACCAATTTTATCCGCATAATCCATGAATTGTAGCATGGTTTCTTGTTGGTCATAGCGACCATTGGCATCAAAATAATAAGGAATTTTTCCATCTTTGGTATGGGGTGTTTCATAATGTCCAATGCTTTCGTGGATAGCTTTGATAAAGGCTTTATCTTTTTCTAACATTTTGGCTTGCGTACCCGGTGCGCCAATTTTTATTTTCATTATAAAATACCCTTCATCTGCCATTTTTTTGATGGTTTCGATAGGCGTTCCATAACCTAAAGCTGGGATGCTGACTACTTTATTATGTCTTGCCGACAAGCCTTTTTGGTAGGCAGTAGGCACCATTTTATCAAATTGGGTTATGCCATTTTCAGCGGCATATACTAACCAAGCGGCATTATCCAAAGCAACTAAAGCATTAAGGGCAAAGGTTTTGCGCAGTTGTGAATTATGTGTTATTTTTTTACCATATTCAAAGACTTCTGGTAAAATTTCATCCAATAAATCGACTGGATTCGTAAAAGATTGATGGTTGACAATTTGCAAGGCTCGTTCACTAATGGCATACATTAAGGCATTGCCACCATTTTCACTATGTTCCGAAAAGACTTTGGCATCTGACCATAAGACATTTTGTGTGCCTAGTCCAATTTTATGCAGACCACTTTCGCTTTTTAAGTAAGCCATTGTTTGCCAAACATTGGTCATGGCACTTCCTTTAAAACCAAAAGGCCGAATAAGTGGTTCTCGCTCAAAATTGGAATCTACTTTGGTTATTTTGATAGCTTTTTCGGTGAATATAGGTGGATTCATTTTATTAGATTTTTAAATACTTTTCCTGCGGCTAACCAAAGTAGAAACTTATTGCCCGTTCTTTATCTCTTCATACAACAAAGTCCCTTTCTCATCATAAAAAAGCAATCTTAGCCGTGGTTTATCTACTGTTCTATCCACTTTTACTAATAAAAAACCACCACTAGCACTTTCCTTTGTCCCTTGAATATAAGGCTGTCGAATTAAACTATTTGGGTCTGTAGATTTTGGGTCACCTGCCAAGCGACCTGCTCTAGAATTATTATCTACCAAAGCACCCGTCGAAAATTCTTCAAAACCAGAGGGATGAATGGCATGATATTGCCAATGTCGGTCGCCACAAATGAAGTAAAAGTTTTTATTTAAAAAATCATTTTCTCCAAGCCATTGGTAAAAAGCATCTCCTTCTATGCGAAAGCCTTCGTGATTCACATGATTATCGGTTTTATACGCATCATCAGGACCAACCATTGGAGTTGGGGAAATGACTAATTTAAAGGTGGCGGTACTTTCCAATAAAGTTTTTTTGAGCCATGCTTTTTGCGTTGCGCCCCAAATCGTTTTGTTTGGACTATCTGGTATTTTATTGCGACTCCGATAATCTCTGCCTTCTAATAACCAGATTTGTACATCTTTACTTAGTTGATACGTTCGATAGGTGACGGCTGATTTATCTTTTGGGTCAACTACGGGTAATTGTTCTCTAAAATTTTTCAAACCTAATTCGTGCGAAATGGGAAAATCCATATAGGGGTCGCTGTCATTCACTCGATGGTCATGGTCGTCTTTTTCCCAATAAGTACCCACATTTTGAAATAAATCTTTGAACCTAGGTTGGACAAATTGCACATGGTATTTTCTGCGCATACCTGCCTCATCTACAACTTCTTTGCCATCAAAAAGACCAGGCAATGGATTTTTTCCTGCTTTTTGTGCTTTTTTAAACCCTTTTTCGGCAGGATGGTCAAAATAGACATTATCTCCCGTGCCAATAAAATAATCGGGCGCTAGTTTTTTGATATTAGCTAAAGCGGGATAACCTAGGTGTTTATCTGCGCCTTTATATCGTTTTGCTCCTTCATATTTGCCATAATGAAAATGGTAGTAATTCATACCTGTTACGACCGCAAAGGAAACGGAATCGGTACTTTCTTTGCCAGGGTTGGTTCTAAAATGGTGAATTTTACTGGTTTTAAAATGGAGGGTATCTTGCCCATAGAAAGCTTTATAGGCATAAACTTGATTGGCTTTTAGCCCTTTAATTTTTGTTTTGATAATAAAATCATTTCTTGAACTTGCTTCCATCCATTCGGTTACTTGACTGCTTTCTGGTGCTGCTCCTTTTTCATAATATTGAAATTGCAGCGAACCTTTTTGTCCTTTTAAATGACCATCTACCAAGCTATCGGACTGCGTTAAACGAGTTTGTAAAATGGCGGTTTTATCGGTGATTTCTCCTGCCATCATACCTTGTCCTAAATGAATGGGTGCTGTATTTTGTAAAACTTCCCATACTTTAAAATCATCATAAGCAACTTTCGTCACGCCTTTCATAGACCGCAAACCAATTCGACCGCTACCATGTGGTGTCTCCGTATCTATCCACTCATTAATGACCACGCCATCCATTTCAATTTTAATGGAATTTCCAACTTTTAATAAGCGTAACTTATAATCTTTATTAGCGACTAAATTAGTTCGACTTTCTCCTGAAGATACTTGTTTAAAACCTGGGTTTTTTCGAATTCGATTTGTTAATTCTTCTTGCTTGCCATTTTTATTTCGACTCCAATAAGAATCAGTATAATTGGCAATTGCCCCACGGTTATAATTGCGATAATTTGCTCGGCGAGGAGGTAAATTTATATCAAAAATATCTTCGCCCTTATTGCCTGTTGCACAAAAGAAAAAAAGTGTCAAGCCATTATCGGAATTGCAATGATTGACTGTAAATTCTAATAAAAAATTGGCTGGGAAAACCTGTTTATTCCACAGCACCATGTGGGACGGTTTCTTATCGGCACTTGGAACAGGATTTAACTGTTCATCAAAAGGGTAGGGGGCAACCCATAATTTTCCACTTTTGACTTGTGCATCGCCCCATCCTTCGGCAATCCATTCAGCCGTTTTTGTAGGTGTTTTTATTCTTTTATAGCTTCCATCGGCTTGTTTTTCGATAAGGTCTTCTTCAAAGGCAATTTCTTGATTATTAGAAAAAGTGTTTTCATAGACTTCGATGAGTTGGTAATTAGAAAGGTCAAGCGCAGATTTTGATACTTCAATATTTTCTTTAGATGGAATGGCAGCTTTATTTTCAACCTCTTTTATGGAAGATTCAGTTGGTTTAATGGAGGTTTTGCAAGCCATTAAAAGGCATAGAGATAAGCAATATATTTTCCGATTTTTCATTAAAAAAAGATTTAATTTTTAGTTTTACAGCTGCCCAACTCATCATTCATAACTTATAACTCATCAATATTTTTTAGCTAAATCATCCTTCAACCGATAAAAAGCCCCTTCAATTTTCCGAATACCCGTTTCCGCATTCACCTCTTCCAAAAAGTCCAACATTTCTTTTTCTAAAGCTACTTTTATTTCAGGTAATTGCTTAGATAAATCCCTTGTTTCTGCCAAATCAGCAGCTATATCAAACAGTTCTACTTTTGGGGTTTCGGTATATTTTGTTTCCTTGCTCCAATATTTTATTAATTTATAATCTCCTTTTCTAATGGCTGTTCGAGGCTTGCGGTGAGAACTTTGGTGAAATAATAAATGGGCTCTATTTCTATTTACTTTATTGATTTTCTCATTTTTTATTAAAGGGACTAAGCTGCCTCCGTCAATATAATGAGGCATTTTTGTGGTATTTCCTGCTAGTTGAGCAAAAGTGGGTAAAAAATCCAAGCCAGTAACAGGCGTTTCAGATACTCGATTAGCAGCAATATCAGGGCCAATGACCATAAAAGGCACTCTGATTCCTCCTTCATAAAAGGAATGTTTGCCATCTCTCAAAGGCAAATTTCTTTCGTGAATCTCAGAGTAATGAGCCGAGACCAATGCTCCCTTTTCATCAGCAATACCAATTTGATTTAAAGACGGTCTGCCTCCATTATCGCCCATTAAAAAAATGTAAGTGTTATCTGCAATACCTGCTGCTTTTACATAATCTAAAATTTGCCCTACACTGGTATCCATATCTTTTAACATGGCGGCAAATTCGGGTGATTGATGCCGTTCTCCTTTCTTTTTTTGTTTAAAATATTCGTAGGTTTCTTTTTGGGAAACAAGGGATAAGTGCGTCGCATAATGAGAAATTTGTACATAAAAAGGTTTAGCGGCTTTGGTACTTTTCGACATAAAGTCGATAGCTCTTTTGGTTAAACCAAAAAGGTCTTTGGGATTATCGTCACTCCAATACATCGACGGTTTTCCTGTTGCCTTTGCCTTGGTAAGATTGGGTATATCATTATCTTTTAAGTATTTTTTTACCTTTTTGGTATAGTCTTTTGCATTTAAAAAGCCATCTCCAAATCCTTCCCCAGCAGCATTAGAAGTCATCCCCTCATCATAATCATAACCTGCTTCTTTGGGTACCATAGCTACATGCCACTTGCCAAAATGCGCTGTTTTATAGTTCGGATTCCCATGCTTGATGGCTTTTGGAATAGTCAACCAATCGGCTGTTTTTTTGTACCAATCCGCATCTTTATTATAAATATGCCTAGCGCCATTTTGACCAAATAAAAGACTGTTTCGAGTGGGTGAACAAATTGGGTTGGGCGCATATCCTTGAGTAAATAGCAACCCTGATTTGGCAAAACGGTCTAAATTAGGCGTTTCAAAATAATCACTTTTTGAATCTGGAATATTAGGGTCTGCCTGATGAGAAGTATGTGTCCAGCCATGGTCGTCCGTTAAGATGAAAATGATATTTGGGCTTTTTGGGGTCTTAATTGTATCGACAGATAAAATTTTATTACAGGCAGTTATGGAAAATAGGAGGAATAATTGGATAATAACTAAAGGTAATCGCATGCTACTGTTTCTCTATTTTCTTAAAAAATAAAAAGGAGATTCTAATAGAGAACCTCCTTTCTTTTATTATAGTTACCTATTAAAAGTTATAACTTCTTCATACAGCTTTTTTTAAAACTCTCGAATCTTTATGTTCTTAAATTCGACTTCATCCCCGTGGTCTTGTAATAAAATATGACCTGCTGGCAATCGACCAAAATTCTCCCATTTTTCGTACTTACTCTTTTCTACTAGAGCCTTGAAAATTTGGCTATGTCGGTCGAATTCTACTACTTTTACTTGGTTTAACCAATGTTCAACATGCCCTCCTTTAACGACAATTCGAGCATTATTCCATTTGCCAATGCCTTTGAAATTTTTGCCTCTAGAACTATCGTTATTTTCTGCCCGAATCAAATCGTATAAAGATCCGACCATTCTATTGCCATTTTTTCCTGCCTTCGCATCAGGATGATTTTTATCGTCTAAAATTTGGAATTCTAAACCAATGGCAGAACCTTGCCCTTTATTTAGTTCAGGATCTACAAAGTATTTGATACCACTATTTGCACCTTTAGTCATTTTGAAATCAACACTTAATTCAAAATCACTATAAGTGTCAATCGTTACTATATCACCTCCATTTCGGGATTCTGCCCCACCAGAAGATAATACTTTTAGGATACCATTATTCATTTCCCAACCCTTTGCAGGGAACGTTTCTATTTTTGCACCTCTCCATCCGCTAGTGCTTTTGCCATCCCATAAATACCGCCAGCCTTGTCGTACTTCTTTATTGGTTAATTGACCATCTAAATAGCTAATTTCAGGCACATCTTTATCAACTGGCATTTGAGTATTTGCCAAATCAGTTGTTTTAATTTTAATATTTCTCCACTTGACAATTTTACCCGCTTGTTCCACATTTTTAATCCCATGTACTTGAAAAGCAATGATACCTTCGGAGGTTAAACCATCGACTAAGTTTGCACATTGTACGCCATTTACCCAAGTCCGAATATAAGGACCAATGGCTTCAATCCGATAACTATTCCATTCACCAGGGACAAAAGCATTTTGACCTTTTGGATTTCTAGTCAAAGGATATAGCCAACCTCTTCTAGCTTCATCGTAAACCCCACCTGCCCATTTTCTAGAACTTGTTTCTATCTCACATTGATAGCCATGTACTCGCCCATTTCGGTCGTCAGGATTACTAATACTTCGGAATTGCACGCCTGAATTCAGCCCATTTTCTACAAAAACATCAAATTCCAAGATGAAATCGCCATATTTCTTTTTCGTAGCCATAAAGCTATTCGGCGTTTTTAATTTGGAAATACCAATCATTTCCCCGTTCTCAATTTTGTAGGTGGCTTGCCCATTGAGTTGCTCAAAATTAGAGAAGTCTTTGCCATTAAAAAGCATTTCCCATCCATCTTGGGCATTTAGGTTTCCTACCAAAAAGCTTAGCAATACTGCTATCAAAAATTGTTGTTTTTTCATATCTATTTTAGATTTTTTAAAATAATTTTTATTGGAATTTATTTTTTGGAAAAGGTAGACGAACCCTAGAAACTGTTTAAGGTAGAATGGTAACAATAGGTGTTAAAAATGTAACACAATTCTTATAAACCATCAAATAAGAATTAGAAGTCAGAAGCCAGACCATTTATTACATAAACTGTTAGAAGTCAGATGTATGACGTTGAACTAGTCGTGGTCAATAGAGCGTCAGTAAAAAAACGGATACTATCCGTTATGAGATTAAAGTTTAAATTTTACAATATTAATTTTTTAGCTGATTATCTAAACATCATACACCTGACTTCTAAACAAGTGCTTAGGAATAATAATTTTTTGTCAATTCCTCCATCACCCAATTGGTACGAGCTGCACTTACCCCCGTACTCGGACAAGTTCCCCTTCCCAATAAATCATCGACGATAGTCTGAATCAAAGGTTGTTGAATATGTTTAGGTAAGTCAAAATGGAATTTCTTCTTTCTTTTGAGTCCTGATTTTTCTAAAATAATTTGGGGCGCACCAAAAAATGGAATACTCAATTGACCTTCACTTCCAACAATGGTTAATTCATCTCTTTCCGCCTTTTTATCTACCGTAAAACACCAACTACCGATACCTTGAATCCCATTTCCAAAAGTAAAAGCCCCCGTAATAATATCTGCTGCTTTGTACAAACCTGCTTGATTAGCAGCAAAGCCGTTGACGGATTTAATTGGCCCAAAAGCAAAGTCTAAATAATCCAATTGATGGGCTGCCAAATCAAAGAAGTAGCCACCACCAGCAATTTCGGGATTGATGCGCCAATTAGTCGGCATCGTCGCAACTGTTTTCGATAAAATATCGGGGTCAATGGTTTTATATAAATCAATTTTTACCAACCGAATGTCGCCAATAATACCGGATTCAATCAACTGTTTTAAATGAAGAAAATTGGGTAAAGTCCTCCGATAATAGGCTACATAAAGCGGCACTTTGGCGGTATCACAAACGTTAATCATCTCCTTACAAGCTGCGAAAGACGTAGCCATTGGCTTTTCGACATAAACAGGTTTACCTGCTTTGGCTGCTTTTAGCGTTAATTCGGCATGCGCATTTGGAGGGGTCGCAATGTAAATAGCATTTACATCGGGGTCATTTATCAATGCATCTGCATCCTCATACCATTTTGATACACCATGTCTTTCGGCATAATCTTTAGCTTTTGCGCCATTTCTGCGCATGACTGCTACCAATTCGGAGTTTTCAATTAACTGCATGGCAGGCGCACTTTTTACTTCACAGACGTCTCCTACGCCTAATATGCCCCATTTAACGATATTTCCTTTTATTTTTTTGGTCATTTTTGTTTAGTTTTATAGATGTCAGCAGAGGTCAGATTCAAGGCGTGGTCAGTATGGTGCATCTGACAGAAAATTTCAGCAGCCCGTCCCTTCGGGGTCGGAATTATCATTCCTCATGGTCTGACTTTTGACCTCTTTTTAATTAAACCATCGCCTGCAATTTAGCCAAAACCTCCTCATTCACTTCAATTCCTTCTTTTAAATGTTTAGCTCGCCTTTTTATCGTCTGACTCCCAGGATATTCTATAGTGCCTCCTTCTTTCACAGGCGCAACACTCTGAATAAAAGTTAAAATCTCATCTACTAAAGTTTCATGTCGGTCATCGGAGTTGAGTTGCTTGGCATCAAAACATATAAAAACTTGAGACAGGCCATATTCTGCCTCCATTTCTCCAATTTTTGCCGTCGAACGCCCCGAAGATAGCAAAGTCGCCATTAAATCAATCAAAATAGACAAACCCGAACCTTTCCAATAACCTGTGGGTAATAATCGACGAGTATCCACAATAGCTCTTGGATTGGTGGTTAATTCGCCGTCCGCATTATAACCTCCAGGGAAAGGCAACTCTTTTCCTTCCATATCTAACTGCCACATTTTACCATAAGAAAATTGGGATAAAGACATATCCAAAACGATGTCACCATCTGCTTTTGGTACCGCTACAATTAACGGATTATTGCCTGTATTAGCTTCTTTGGCGCCCCAAGAAGGCATATTTGGTTCGGTATTCGTAAAACAGATGCCGATACAACCAGCAGCGGCAGCTTGCCAACCATAAGAACCGCCCCGCATCCAATGGCTACCATTTTGCAAGGCAACGCAACCCATTCCAAATTTTTTAGCCAATTCAATAGCGCGATTCATACAAAAATGAGCAGTTAATGGGCCAGGGCCTAATTGTCCATCCCATCTTTCAAAATTCCCTAAAGCTAATTGTCGCTTGGGTTCGACCCCCATTTGCACATAGCCGTCTGTGATGGTTTTCAAAAATTCTCCAAAACGATTGACGCCATGGGAATGATAACCATCAAGGGTAGAATTGGCAAAAATATTGGCGATTAAATCCGCTTTATCTGGAGCAAAACCTGTTTTTACTAAGATATTATTCAGGAGACTTTTGAGGTCATCAAAGGTAATTTTCATATTATTGTTTTTGGTGCAAAATGAGAAAAACTAAGTTTTTAAAGGAGGAAGGATGTTACATTTCCCTGTTCGGCAAGATATAAAAAAGAGCAAGAACCGATTAATTTTTTTCGATTTAATTTTTTTTGGAAAATCAGAAGAAGCTAATTTACCCAATACCTATGGGGATTTGGACAGTTATAAGAAAAATAGATTTCTTATAAAAAAATTGAGCGTTGGAAACCATGGGGTTGGAGGGGCGGTTTCGAGTTAAAAATAGTTCGTTTTTTGGCTAGACGGGGCGCACAGTTTTATCATAAATTAGAAAACAATTTAGTAGAAATTGTTCCTTCACAATTCTTACCTAAAAGCTCAATTTGAAGTTGTTCAATATTTCCTTGCCTCAATTCTGTAGTAATAATTTCCCTGTCTAACTCCTTTTTTGACAAAAAACTAAATACTTCATCTACTTTACTTTCTGTACAAAGTTTATCATACTCATTCGTTAATAATAATCTTGTCTTCCATTTCTTTCCCGATTTAAATAGAAAATCAAAGTTCATGCATATTTCTTCTTCATCTTTTCCTTTCGATTTCACTATAAATGTTTAGATAGCTGTGAATTGGGTATTTGATTCACCTATTATCAAAAATCCAGTATCTAGAATCAAAATGTCCAGTAGTAAGCAAATAATGTAGCTACTTTCTCTACATCATTTAGGAACTTCTTTTGATTGAGATTCCTCCTTCTTTCGATTCATTTCCTCAAAAACACAAACGGCTAATTTTGCAAAAGCAGGTAATTGTCGATTGACAGATGCCTTAACGGATGCACCATTTTTGGCCTCCATATACAATGCCATTTGTTCATAAGACCAACCGAGGGCTTTTTTCATGGCTTTAAAACGGTCTTGCCATTCTTTTTCAGACCTTTCTTTCATTTTTTCTTGGATAAAGGCGAAAGTTGCTTCGGAATAATCTTCTTTTTGGGTGTATTCGATAAATTTTGATTTGATATAAGCTTTAGTAGAAAATGGATTTTTATCCAGAATAGCATTTCGGATATTATCGACTACAAAGCGATAACCACTTAGTATCATACCAGACTTTCTTTCATCGGATTGTTTAGCATACCATTTCGCATAAGCAAAATCAGAAGCTAAACTTGCTTTTACATTTTCAGAATAATCCATATCTTTTTAAATATAATTTTGTTGCCCAGAGGTTCAAGTATTGTTTATCCAAACCTTCCAATTCAATTAAAAATTTTAAGTCTTCTAGCTGCTTTCCACTTTTTGAAATATGATACCATTGTAATTTGGCAAGGATTAAATCTTCTGGAGAAGGGATAAAGCACTCTGTATTTCCAAATTTTACTTTTTTTCGTCTTTCAAATGCAGACCAGTTATAATCAGAATCTTGATAAAGCATAAAATCAAATTTTACACCTGTTTCAAAATCTGTTAAATTAAATACAATTCCTCTTTCGGCATTTTCCTTAAACCCATCTAAAAAAGGCAACCAATCGGGAAAATGCTGTATTAAAGCTTTTAAATTATTTGGATACATGCCAACTACTATATCAATATCAGAAGTAAATCTATATTTATTATAAAAACCCGTTGCCATTCCACCAACTAGCATATAAGGAATATCCTCTTTATTAAAGACCTTCACTATTTTATGTAAGCCTGCTTGTAAATCCATGTCATAAAGATAACATAAGTTTTCTTTTTGTCAAAATAATTTACATTTCAACCATAATTTAATCCCTTAAATGATAGAAAAATCTAATATCCGTTGTCCTTAATTAATCCGTTGGGAATTAAATACAATTGCCCATATCCATTACTAAACACCCAAAATCTCCTGCGCAGCCAAAGACAACCGTTCCTTAGTTTCCGATAAAATATACCGCTGCTGGTCAACCTGCTGTGGTTGGTCGTGCCGACAAAAATAACTGTGAATTGCTCTCCGATATGCCTTCGTATGATTCGTCGTACCACCATGCCAAACATGCGAATTAAATATAAAAACAGAACCTGCAGGCGCTTCAATTAAAATCTCCTTCGAATGTGAATCAAAAGGGTTATCCATTTCATCTTGTGGTAACTTACCTGTTAAATGGGTGCCTGGCACTAGCCGAGTCGCCCCATTTGCTTTGGAAAAATCATCCAATAACCAGATAGAATTGGCCACTTTAAAATCATTAGGTTGAACAGCAGTTGACCAATCAACATGCAGTTTTTGTAAACCTTTTCCTGGTTTTGCTGCTCTATAATTTAAAGAGGAGAGTTTGAAGGGTTGCCCAACTACTTGGGCGATAGCTGCTAAAACTTTTGGATGGGTATAAAAAATATCAAAAACTGCCCCTTTATTGACCAAATCTGCTAAACGGTCAGCACCCGCCTCTTTAGGATGTTTGATATAAGGAGAATCCATCAATTCTGCACCTGCTTGTTTCTCTTCTTTTTTTAATAAAAAATCAATTTGATTGCGAATATCGGTCAATTGTTGGTTCGATAATAATTGCCCTAAATTCAAATAACCATTTTTATCTAAAAAGTTTTTTTCTGCTTCAGAAAGGGTAGCAGAGGTGACTCCTAAGTTGGTTAAAGTTGGATTCATAATCAATAAAATTGGGTGTGATAAAAAGAAATATATGACTAAATGTTACATTTTAAGTCATTTTTTGGACGCCTTTTTCCTAGATGCATCATGCGTTGTTTTTAAAGAAAAAAGAAATGAACACTTCGCTTTGAAACTAGAAAAATTTCCCTACCTTTACTTTTCGTTAACGTTAACGAAAAGTAAAGGTAGGGAAATTTTTCTAATAGAACCATAAATTAATGTTTGAATTAAAAGGGAAAGTGGTAATTATTACGGGTGGAGCAGGCGTCTTGGGCGGTGCAATGGCAGCAGGATTGGTCAAAGCAGGGGCTAAAGTCGGCATTTTAAGTCGAACCAAATCCAAAGTTGACCAGAAAGTCAAGGAGATTAAAAAAAATGGCGGTAAGGCGATAGCTTTGGTAGCAGATGTATTGGATGAAAAGCAACTCAAAGCAGCAAAGAAAAAAATCCTTAAAAAATGGGGGCGAATTGATATTTTAGTCAACTCGGCTGGCGGAAATATGAAAGGCGCAACGATTATGCCTGACCAAGATATTTTCGATTTATCAATGGATGATTTTACGAAAGTCACCGACTTAAATCTAAAAGGTACCGTTTTGCCAACAATGATTTTTGGACAAACAATGGCGAAACAGAAGAAGGGTTGTATCATCAATATTTCTTCTATGGCAGCACAGCAAGCTATCACTAGGGTCGTGGGTTATTCTGCCTCCAAAGCAGCGATTGATAATTTTACTAAATGGATGGCGGTAGAAATGGCGCATAAATTTGGGGAAGGCATTCGAGTTAATGCAATAGCCCCAGGCTTTTTTATTGCTGACCAAAACCGTAGCTTATTGACGAATGAAGATGGTAGTTTAACCGCTAGAGGGCAAACTATAGTTAATGAAACACCCATTAAACGTTTTGGCGAACCCGAAGAATTGGTGAGTACTTTATTATGGTTGGCAAGTGATGACTCTAGTTTTATTACGGGGATTATTGTGCCAGTCGATGGTGGATTTAGTGCTTTTTCTGGGGTTTAGTGTAATGAATTAATATGAAAAAATTAGAACAAACTTGGCGCTGGTATGGCCCAGATGATGCAGTTAGTTTAGCAGATATTCGACAATCAGGTGCGACTGGAGTGGTCTCTGCTTTGCACCATATTCCAAATGGAGAAGTCTGGCCAGTAAGGGAAATATTAGAAAGGAAAAAAATAATTGAAGCTGCTGGTTTAACTTGGTCAGTCGTAGAAAGCATTCCTGTCCACGAAGATATCAAACGGCAAACGGGGCATTATAAAAGGTATATAGAAACTTATAAACAAAGCATCCGAAATTTAGGAAAATGCAATGTTAGAATTCTGACCTATAATTTTATGCCTGTAGTAGATTGGACGAGAACAGATTTGGCCTACCCAATGCCAGATGGTTCAACTGCTTTGCGATTTGAAAAAGCCGCTTTTGCCGCCTTTGAATTATTTATTTTAAAAAGGCCAGGTGCAACAGAAGATTATAGCGAAGCCGAACAACAAAAAGCAACCGAAAAATTGGCTTCCATGAGTGAGGCAGAAATTAAAACATTGACCAATAATACAATTGCAGGTTTACCAGGAGCAATGACAGAAAGTGCCGCTGATTTGGCAAATTTTCAAGCGATTTTAGATACCTATAAAGACATAGATGCCAAACGTTTGCAAGCGCATTTATTGCATTTTATTAAAGAAATTGGCCCAGTTGCGGAAGCGTCGGGGGTTAAATTGGCGATTCATCCAGATGACCCACCCTTTTCTTTATTAGGTTTGCCAAGAGTGGTTAGTTGTGAAGCAGATGCTAAAGCTATTTTGACTGCCTACGATTCGCCCTATAACGGACTCTGTTTTTGCACGGGTTCTTATGGTGTTAGACAAGATAATGACTTGCCACAAATGGTGCGAAATTTAGGAAATCGAATTAATTTTATTCATTTACGAGCTACTAAAAGGGATGCCGAGGGCAATTTTCACGAAGCCGACCATTTGGATGGAGACGTAGATATGTATGCGGTCATGAAAGCTTTGGTAGAAATACAACAAACCCACAGAACTGCTATTCCAATGCGACCTGACCATGGACACAAAATGCTAGATGATTTAGGCAAACAAACCAATCCTGGGTACTCCGCTATTGGTCGGTTAAGAGGATTGGCAGAATTGCGTGGATTGGAATTGGGGATTATTAGGAGTTTAGGTGAAGTATAGATTATTTAATTCGTATCAATCAAAAACTCCAAAGCCTATTAACGAATATATTCAAAACGAGAAATGAAAGAATTCTTAAACCAACATTTTTTATTAGAAAGTAAATCTGCCCAAAAATTATACCATGACTTTGCGGCTGATATGCCTATAATAGACTACCATAATCATTTGCCCCCAGATGAAATAGCGGCTAATAAAAAATATAAAAACATCACCGAAATTTGGCTAAAAGGAGACCATTATAAATGGAGAGCAATGCGGGCAAATGGTATTGATGAAAAGTATATTACAGGAAGTGGTCGAGACAAAACGAAATTCTTAAGATGGGCAGAAACCGTACCTTATACGATGCGAAATCCTTTGTATCATTGGACCCATTTGGAATTGCAGCGGTATTTTGGGATAACCGACTTATTGAGTGCTTCATCAGGGGAGGCTATTTATGAAAATACGACGGCGCAGTTGCAATCGGCTGATTTTTCTGCTCAACAATTATTGATAAAAATGAAGGTCAAAGTGGTTTGTACCACCGATGACCCAACGGATAACTTAGTACATCATAAAAAATTAAGTAAACAAAAATGGGGTTGTAAAATGGTACCAGGTTTTCGACCTGATAAATTTGTCATGATTGAAAATCCCGTTTTTTTAGATAAAATTCAAGACCTCGAAGCTGCTACCAATAGTACGATTAACAATTTGATGGATTTATTGGATGCCTTAGAAAATCGAATTGAGTATTTCCATTCTCTGGGTGGTAGAATTGCGGACCATGGTTTGAATCAATTATATGGTGTCGATTTTACAGAAACGGAAGTCAATAAAATATTAAAAAAACGATTAACGGGCCAAACTATTTTTGCTGGTGAAGCTATCCAATATCAATCTTGTATTTTATACCATTTAGCAAAAATGTACCACGCCAAAAAGTGGGTCATGCAGTTTCATTTAGGGGCACTTCGAAATAATAACCAACGCTTGATGAATATTTTGGGTGCAGATGTAGGCTGTGATTCTATGGGAGATTTTCCACAAGCACAGGGACTTTCTCGTTTTTTCAATCGCTTAGATACCGAAGAAAAATTAACAAAAACGATTCTTTACAACCTTAATCCAGGAGATAATGAAGTGTTTGCCACCATGGTCGGTAATTATAATGATGGAAGTGTGGCGGGTAAAATGCAATGGGGTTCAGGTTGGTGGTTTTTAGACCAAAAAGATGGGATGGAAGCCCAAATGAATGTCCTTTCCAATATGGGTTTATTGAGTAGATTTGTCGGGATGTTAACGGATAGTCGTAGCTTTTTATCCTTTCCGAGACACGAATATTTTAGACGTATTTTATGCAATTTGATTGGGCGAGATATAGAGAAAGGGGAATTGCCAAATGATATGGAATGGTTGGGGAAAATGGTACAAGATATTAGCTATAATAATGCGAAGGAGTATTTTGATTTTTAAATGGCAGTAAAATTTCAAATAGAGTGGATTGGAAAAATTATAGGAAGAGGAAAATACCTTTTAGCTAAGATTTTGGATAAAAACAAAGATTTTTGGTTGACAGATGAATCCAAACTTGGTGGATATTTAATTGAAAAATCAATTTCTCAACCTAGAGCAAAGGATAAAAATGGAAATATAAGAACCGATTTATATGCTTTCCATCTAAAAGGAAATATTAATTTAGAAGAAATAAGAGAAGGGCAAATCGTTGAACTAATACCAGGAGATGAAATAGTTTATTTAGAACCATGGGAAAGTATTGATGAAAATTCGCATGTTTTTGAGCAAGAATTACAAAAGGAATTACAAAAATCACATATTCTCTTTGGTGAACATTTAAGAGCAATTGGTAGAAGAGTTGATAATGATGATTACCTTTTTGAAATTATTGAAACGAAAAAATTAGCGGTTGTTCATCTAACATGGAATGGTAAAAATGAAGAAACTTCTTTATATCCTTTAACTGAAATATATAATCATTGGACTGACGTTTTTGAAAAAAGGATTTTACAAGATAACAAAGATTTTAATTTATAGCATCATGACAAAACGAAAAAACCTACTCCTACCCATATTAATACTTTTCTTGGGTTGTGCGAAAATTTCTGATACCAAATTCCTTAAATTAGCCCACGGTTTAGAGGTATCCCACCCTGTTCATAAGGGCATGGAATTTATGGCAGAAAGATTAGCCGAAAAATCAGGTGGCAAACTGCAAATTGAAATCTACCCAGCCCAACAATTAGGCACAGAACGACAAGCATTGGAATTATTACAGATTGGTAGTTTGGCGATGAGTAAAACTTCGGGTGCAGTAATGGAAAGTTTTGCGCCTAAAATCAAGGCGTTGAGTTTACCTTATGTTTTTAAAGGAAGAGAGCATGCTTATCGAGTTCAAGATAGTAAAGTTGGCAAAGATTTATTATTGCAGAGTGAACAATTTTGGCTGCGAGGCTTAGGCTATTTTGATGCAGGACAGCGTTCTTTTTATACCAAAGATAGACCTATTAATAGCCCAAAAGATTTAGAAGGCTTAAAAATTCGAGTGCAGGAAAGTGTGATGGCAATGAATTTAGTGCGGTCTTTAGGCGGTGCGCCAACCCCGATTTCTTGGGGAGAATTATATACTGCCTTACAACAGGGCGTTGTAGATGGTGCAGAAAATAACCCACCTAGTTTTTATTCTTCCAGACATTATGAAGTTTGCAAATATTATTCTTTAAACGAACATACAGCGGTGCCTGATATTCTCGTCATTGGAACAGTTGCCTGGAATAGATTGTCGACGCAAGAGCAAACTTGGCTGCAAGAAGCTGCGGATGAAGCGATTACCTTTCAAAGAAAATTATGGGTGGAAGCAGAACAAGAAGCATTAGATGCTGTCGAAGCAGCAGGCGTAACCATCATTCGACCAGATAAATCCACCTTTATGGCAAAAACGAAGGGTTTATTGGAAGAATATAAAGATGATAAAGAAATGTTTGAGTTGATTCAAAAAATACAAGCGATTGATTGAGAAGCCAGACCGCTACGCTGTCAGAAGTCAGACCGAAAATTAAAATTTTCTGTCAGATGTCAGACGCTAGCCGAATCCTATCTGACTTCTGACAATGAAATGGTCTGACTTCTGACCTCTAAAAAATAACCATGCGAGAAAAAATAAATTATTACCTCGGCAGATTTTTAGCCTTATTAATGGCGATTATGACTTTGGATGTATTATGGGGCGTGTTTACCCGCTATGCAATGGGGGCACAAGCTAGTTGGTCAGAAGAACTAGCCCGTTTTCTATTGATATGGATAGGGATTTTAGGCGCAGCTTATGCTTCTGGGCAAAATATGCACTTAGCCATTGACTTGGTTTCTCCAAAATTGAGTGTTGCAGCCAATAAACGATTGAACTTATTTATTAGGGGGCTAATAATTGCCTTTGCCTTATTTGTTTTGGTCATTGGTGGGACTCGATTGATTTATATTTCCCAAGTTTTAGGGCAATTATCACCAGCATTACGCATGCCTATGTCTATTGTTTATGCTGCTGTTCCTTTGAGTGGCTTATTTATTATTTATTTTAAATTGACGGAAAGGTATCAGCCTAATGTAGTGATTGGTAATTAGAAATTAGTGATTAGTTGGCCTAGGGACACACTAATCACTAATTTCTAATCACTATTCAATATTTAAACGAATACGAAAACCAATATCAAATATTATGGAAGTTTTTATACTAGTTATTTCCTTTATCATTTTATTAGGCATTGGTGTGCCGATTGCTTGGAGTATTGGATTGAGTAGCATTTTTACGATGTTAGTGAGTATTCCTGCTATTCCAGCCTTTACGACGGTAGCACAAAGAATGGCGACAGGCTTAGATAGTTTTTCGTTATTGGCGATACCTTTTTTCATTCTAGCAGGACAAATCATGAATCGTGGGGGGATTGCTAGGCGACTCATTGCTTTTGCTCGAACGCTGGTCGGTTCTTTGCCAGGCGGTTTGGCACATGTGAACATTATTTCTGCCATGATGTTTGGGGCTATTGCAGGTTCAGCAGTAGCAGCGGCTTCTGCAATTGGAAGTTTTATGACGGATGAAATGGAAAACGAAGGCTATAGCAAAGAATTTGCAGCGGCTGTTAATATTACGTCTTCAACAACGGGATTGGTTATTCCACCGAGTAATGTACTGATTGTTTATTCCTTGGCGAGTGGGGGGGTGTCCATTGCTGCGCTATTTTTGGCAGGTTATATTCCCGGTATTTTGACGGGACTTTTTTTAATGATTGTTGCAGCGATTTGGTCTAAAAAGAATGGGTATAAAGTAGGGAAAAGAAGCACCTTGAAGCAAGTTTGGAATAGTTTCTGGGCGGCTTTTCCAAGTTTATTATTATTAGTTGTGGTCATTGGTGGTATCGTAGCAGGTATTTTTACGGCTACAGAAGCTTCTGCGGTTGCCGTTTTGTATTGTTTAATCTTAACTTATTTTTATAAAGAAGTCGCCTTTAGTGAATTGCCAGATATATTTTTAGCTTCCGTTGGGACGACCGCTATAGTGATGTTGTTAATCGGTACTTCTATGAGTATGTCTTGGATAATGGCGTATGAAAATATTCCACAAAACATTACCGCAGCTCTTTTATCGGTAAGTGATAGTAAAATTGTGATTTTGTTAATCATCAATTTAATCCTATTATTTGTCGGTATTTTTATGGATATGACACCAGCCGTATTGATTTTTACGCCTATCTTTTTACCTGTTGTTACGGAATTAGGGATGGATCCTACTCATTTTGGAATTGTCATGGTCTTAAACCTTTGTATTGGTATTTGTACGCCACCTGTAGGTGCTGTTTTATTTGTTGGCGTTGGTGTTGCTGGAACCACTATCCAGAAAGTGATTCGACCTTTAATGCCTTTCTTTATTGCGATGTTGGTCGCTTTAATGTTAGTGACTTATATTCCTGAATTGAGTTTATGGTTGCCTAGAATGTTTGGATTTTAAAATAAAAAGAGGTCAGACCATTTCATTGTCAGACCGTTTATTACATAAACTGTCAGAAGTCAGACTTATGACGTAGAACACGTCTCAAATCTGACTTCTGACAGAAAATTTCAATTTTCGGTCTGACTTCTGACTTCTCAAAAAAAAAGAATGAAATATATCGTCTGCGAAAAACCTGGGAAATTTTTATTAAAAGAAAAAGAAGCACCCACTAGAAAAAAAGGAGAAGCTTTACTCCGAATGACTAGAGTAGGGATTTGTGGAACAGATTTGCACGCCTTCCAAGGAAATCAACCCTTTTTTACCTATCCACGCATTTTGGGCCATGAATTGGCGGCAGAAATCCTAGAAATTGAACCCAATGAACAAGGGTTAAAAGTAGGAGATAAGGTGATTATTATGCCTTATATCAGTTGCCAAAAATGTATTGCTTGCCGCAAAGGAAAAACCAACTGCTGTACCAATATTCAAGTATTAGGCGTGCATACAGACGGAGGGATGCAAGAAATGATGAGTTTGCCAATTGATATTTTAATACCTGCTGGAAATTTGACAGATGAAGCGATTGCTTTAGTGGAACCTTTGGCTATTGGCGCACATAGTATTCGTCGAGCGGCTATTCAGCAAGGAGAAACTGTTTTAGTGATTGGTTGTGGTCCAATCGGTTTGGGCATTTTGAAACAAGCTCAATTAGCAGGGGGTAATGTGATTTCTATGGATATCAATGCAGAACGTTTAGCCTTTGTACAAAAAGAAATGGGTATCCAATACACGGTCAATGTTTTGGAAAATCCGATGGAAAAAATATTGGCGATTAATGATGGCGAATTACCGACTATTGTTATAGATGCAACAGGGAATAAAAAGGCTTTAGAGACAGGCGTAGAATATATGGCGCATGGCGGAAAATATGTTTTAGTAGGCTTATTTAAAGGAGATTTAAGTTTTAATCATCCTTTTATTCATAGCCGAGAAACGACTTTATTATGTAGTAGAAATGCGACTATGGAAGATATGCTGAAAGTAAAAGAAATATTAGAAAGTGGGCAATTTCCTATTGCTGCTTATATAACCCATACCGTTCCTTTTTCAGTAATGATTGATAATTTTAATGCTTGGATAAATCCAGAAACTGGGGTTATTAAGGCGATGGTTAATTTTGAGGATTGATTTGAAAGAGAATTAATTAATGTACTAATGGCAAGACCTTTTTAAGACAGTTAAAGCTGATTTTATGGTGTTATGGAAATATTGATTATTGCGGCAATAATGCGGTTAAATATTTGTTTTTAGAGCAAAATAAATAACATCTTAGCTTAATAATGAAAATTATGAGAATTGTTAAACTTATTTCAATAGTAGTTTTGACCTTAACTACAACTACGGCTTTTACTCAAAAAAAAACGGCGGACTATCTTAGTATGAAATGGAAGGATGTGGCAACCAACATGTCTTTAGAATGGTATGGGTCTGACGAAGCAAAGTTGGTTGCAGAAAATATATTACTCAGTCAAAAAGAGATTGGAGGGTGGGAGAAAAATAAAGCTTACCATAAAAAAAATTCTGAATCAGAGAGGCTACATTATATTAACGGCAAGTCTGAAATCGGAGCAACATTCGATAACAACGCAACTATAATAGAACTAAGGTTTCTGGCTAAAATATACTCGCATATTAAAGACAAGCGCTATAAACAAGCTTTTGAAACGGGATTAAATTATATTTTTGTTGCTCAATATGAAAATGGTGGATGGCCACAGTTTTTTCCTGTTCGAAAAGGAAATGTAGCTTATTCTGGCCATATTACCTATAACGACAATGCTATGGTTAATATCATGAATTTTCTAAAAGAAATAATTCTGGATAACAAAAAGTATGCATCACTTCAAATAAATAGCAAGACAAAGGCAAAAGCCAAAGAAGCATTTGATAAAGGGATTCAATGTATCCTAAATACCCAAATCATATATGGCGGTAAACTTACTGTCTGGTGTGCCCAACATGATTCAATAACGCTTGCTCCAGCAAAAGCTCGTAGCTATGAGCTTCCTTCGTTTAGTGGTGCTGAATCTGTTGGCATAGTGTTATTGTTGATGGATATAGATAATCCTTCCAAAGAGATTATTACTTCTGTAAATGGAGCAATACAATGGTTTGAAAACAACAGAATAGAAGGTATAAAAATAGAAACGGAAATCAGAAAAGACGGGAAGACTAATAGAATTGTTATTGAAGATAAAAATGCTCCAACATTATGGGGGCGTTTTTACGACCTAGAAACCAGCACAATTTATTTTTGTAGTCGAGATGGCATCAAAAGAAAATCCTTAGCTGAAATAAGTGATAATCGGCGAAATGGCTATAGTTGGTACACCAATGCTCCAGAAATGGCATTAAGTAAATATCCAAAATGGTTGGCAAAGATTAAGCAAAACAGGGTAATAATTCTATCAGATATTGAGGCAGACCCAGACGATACTCAATCATTTATTCGGTTGTTTTTATATGCCAATCAGATTGATATAAAAGGGCTAATTGCTACAACTTCTTGTTGGTACACTTCGAGCGTTAACCCTAAATCCATAGAAAAAATAATTGAAGCTTATGGAAAAATACAACCTAACCTTCTAGAACATGAATCTGGTTTTCCAAGTCCAGAAACATTATCGTTACTGGTAAAAGAAGGCTTACCCAAATATGGTATGAAAGGTGTTGGGGAAGGAATGGATTCAGAAGGTTCTGATTGGATTATAAAAGTACTTGAAGAAGAGGATGACCGCCCACTATGGGTCTCTGTTTGGGGAGGCGTAAATACCTTGGCTCAATCACTATATAAAATAAAAAAAACAAAAAGCAAAAAAGAGGCAAAAAGACTTATTTCCAAACTTAGAGTCTATACTATTTCAGACCAAGATGATAGTGGTATCTGGATTAGAAATAATTTCCCTGATTTGTTTTATATCGTTAGTCCAGGCGATGATTATGGTAGTGCGACTTGGACAGGCATTAATACCTATGTCAAAGGTATAGACAATACTACAATCAGCAATAGTTGGATAACTCAAAACATTCAACAAAATCATGGCGCACTTGGTGCTCAATACCCAGATGTTGCATGGGGTGTAGAAGGGGATACACCTGCATTTCTATCATTAATACCGAATGGACTGAATGAACCTGAGCATCCAGAATGGGGTGGCTGGGGTGGTCGTTATGAACTATATAAGCCTGATTTTTCAAAAACAAAAGAAGGAGGTTCAATCGTAACTATTGCACCTGAGACTAGAGATATTTGGACAAATACTTCTGATAATTATACACCATACATTTCTAAAGAATATGGTCGTACCATTAAAAAAGATACCGTTTCATTTAATGGCGATAAAGTTACTTTATGGCGGTGGAGAGATGATTTCCAAAATGATTTTGCTGCCCGTATAGATTGGTGTTTAAACACCTATGAAGACGCTAATCATCCGCCTATTCCAATTTTAACGCACGCTGAAAATATAACTGTTAATTCTGGAGAAGATTTTAGTTTAGATGCTTTTAATACGACCGACCCAGATGGAGATGGTTTAAGTTTTCTGTGGTTTAACTATCCTGAGGCTAGTACCTATCAAAAATTAATAAAAATTAATGGCGCAGAGAATGTGCATGTAGCCTATTTTACAGCACCAGAAGTTAACAAAGAAGAAACTGCTCATTTTATTTTAAAAGTAACTGATAAAGGTGAACCTCGGTTATCACGATACAAAAGGGTAATCGTAACAATCAAACCAAAGTAAGAATTTTTAGAGGTATTGAAAAGAAGGCATTTTAAGATGGATTGCTCACTTTAGATAATCATTACCTATAGGTAATGTTGTTACCTCTAACTAACAAAATCAAAATTAAGCTAGCGTTTAATAGATAATCTGCTAAAAAGAAGGAGTCAGAAGTCAGATATATAACGATGAATTAAACGTATTTAGCGTCATACATCTTCATACCCCATTACTTAAAGATTGTGATACCCTATTGTATTAATTGTGTTGATTAATTTAGTAAAATATAAACCATCCAATTGATAGAAGAGGTCAATCATACATAGCTAAAATATTTTTTGTTATTTATAGCCTGTTACCCCCGCTCCTCCGTCATTAAATAAGCCATTAAATCAGTAATTTCCTGCTCATTTAAGCGATTAAATAAACCTGGAGGCATTGGGGAAATAGGCGATATTTCTTGTTTATCAATATCCGATTTTGCTAACTTAACCGTATAAGTGCTGCTGTAAGGATTAGGCATAATTGTGACCTCGGTATCTGTTTCAGACAAAATCCGACCCGCCGTTTTTTTACCATCTTTTAAATGAAATAAAGTAAAAGCATATTGGTCAGAAATTTCATGATTGGGGCTAAAAACAGCATAGGCCAAGTCATTACCACTAAATTTAGTGCGAATTTGAGTTAAATCGGGCCCGTTAATGCCCCCTTCTCCGCCCACTCTGTGACAAGCACTACACATGGCTGCTTGGAAAGCTCTTTTCCCATCTGCTAAATTACCTGTATAATCCTTGGTTGCTTTTCGAGCCAATCTGTTTAAATCATAACTATTATAAGCTTTACCAGGACCAATCGGTTCTGGTAAATCGTCCATGACATCAATAGGGGAGAAGACGCCTGACAATTCTTCAAAATGTGCTTTTTGTGCATCGGGCACATGCGACATCGCTTTTAATCGAACATTCTCCATAAATGGCTTAAAACTCAAACCTCCTTTGGCACTCATGACTTCATAAAACCATTGGAAATATTTTCCTCTACTCATATCTGTCCAACCTACTTCTGCATGACTTAATAAAAGACCATAGTAAATAGCTTCACTAGGCGGCATTTTTGCTAAAACTTCTTTGATTAAAGGGCCATATTGTGTACTTCTATCGGCAACTTCTGTCGATAACATATTATTGGAAATTAAAGTCTTTTCCTTAGTATGTTTTTCTAATAAAGCGACTACTTTTTCAGTAGCATTCGGTGCTTTTATAAATAATAATAATTGACTTAACTCTCTATTTACCGCATTATTGGCATCTGGAAAATGAGGACTAAATTTTTGAATAATCGCCTGCCGATTAGATTCGCTAGGCATGCCCATCCGAATACCTACTAAATTATAAGTTCGGATTAAATCCAATTTTTGTTGGTTAGAAAGGTTAGTCCAATCGATGGTTAGTAATTTATTCAATATCTTATCCTGCATCCCTTTGTTCGCTTGTCTAGCTAACCCAATGCCCGCTTGAATGATTTTATCTGTATTGGTTGCTCTGAAAAAGCGAAGTTCCCATTGATTGGTAGGCTGATGTTCCAAAGCAATCCGAGCGGCATAGCGAATAAAACGATCTGAATGCCCTAAATTATCCCAAGCCAAAGCAATACCTGCTGTTGATTTTTCGGTATGAAATTTTTCAATGCTTTGGCGCAACGCTCTAAGGTCGGTTGCCGCCTCATTCTTAATCAGTTTAGCTTCTCCGAGGTCATTGCCTTTATAACTCAATCGGTATAAATGCGATTGTAAGCGTCGACCACCCGTTGCAAAATATAAATTGCCATCAGAACCAGCAATCATATCCGTCAAAGGCAATGGCGTGCCTGATAAAAATTCTTCTTTATCGCCTGTATAAGTACTACCCTCTGCTTTTAAATCAACATAATAAATAGTCCCAAAACTCCAATCCATGATGAACATACCTTGCTTATATTTCGCTGGAAAATTTAAATGATTGCCCATCAGAATGCCCGTTGGGCAACCTTGTTCTAGATTAATCGCAGCGGGTAAATTATCAGGGTAATATTCCGGCCATTTTCCTGAACCCGTTCGCCAACCATATTCACTTCCACTTGTTACATGACAAACCCTCGTTGGTCGATACCAAGGCATGCCAATATCCCATTCCATATCAGCATCATAAGTAAATAGTTCGCCATCTTGATTAAAGGCTAAATCAAATGGATTTCGATAACCAGCAGAAATTAAATCCCATTCTTTGCCATCTGGATCCATGCGAACAATCCATCCACCTGGTGCTTTAATGTCATTAGCATGTCCTCTAGCATCCAAGAATTGTGGAAATACATTATCTTCCCCCCAATTATTTGGCAATCGACTATTTTGCTTCACTATCTCAGGAATTTTAACATGATTTCCCGCTAAAAAATATAAATCTTTTCCACTTGGCCCAACTGCAAAATTATGAGGGCCATGTTCTCCTGCGCCATCTAATTTTAGGAGCATTTCAATATTATCTAATTCCCCATCTCCATTGGTATCTTTTAAGCGATAAATGCCACTTCCATATTTTTCATCCTCCCTCCACCGCTTATTGACTGCCACATACAAACTATTGAAAGCCCATAATAAACCATGTGCACTACCAATTTTTAATTTAACACTATCAACGCTACTAGGGTCTAATAATTGATTGGCTGCGGGCAGTTTAAATTTATAAATATCCCCATATTGGTCGCAAGCATACATTAGCTGATTAGGGCCTTCTGTCAATGCCACCCAAGACCCTTGCTCTTTATCATTGGGGCTGTATAAATCTTCTAAAACGAAGCCTTCTGGCAGGTTAAATTGGATGTCTTTTTGAGTATCGTCAGTTGTTTCTTTTTCATTGTTAGCAGGTTCATTTTGACAGGCTAGGAATAGCCCAATAAAGAGAATTAATAGATAAGATAGGTTTTTCATATTGTAGGAAATTTTTATATTTTCGTATTGAATGACTACATTTATTGGTTCTTCGGGCTAAACATACCTTGAATTTATTAGTTGTTCAAATTTTAGCTTTGAAAAAGTAAAATAGTAGGTTGAATTTACGGCTAAAAGTGGGCATGTAACAATTGGGTAGAAATAAGTGACAAATTAAGTAAGTCAAAACGATATTATTTATTGAGTCAAAAAACCTACCAACTCATTTAACGTCTCCACAGGCACCTCCCCATCATAACTCAAATAAGTATAATTTGCTTTAAAAACACCATTTGGCTGAATAGCAAAAGCTTGTCCAACCATCGGGGCAACACAATAATAAGGCATAGAAGGATGAATTCGAATAGGTTCTGGATAACGAAAATTTGTGGGATGACCAAGTATTGCCACACCTGCTTTTTGACCATCAATTAGCCCATTCATCGCAGACCAAAGAGGGCGACTATGGTTGGCAGTTTCTCTATTTTTGCCTTCATTGGTATGAAAAGTAGGTTCGTTTTGAAAATGTAAACTATCAACAACATTCCAAGCTTTTGTTCCCCGAAATGCCATGCCCCCATAATGATAATCATTAATAAATAAGGTGTCGGTTGCAACGGATTGTAGGGTCGTTTGAATTTCTATTCGATAAGGTTCTGTATTATAAATCGTTACTTCCCATTTTTCTTTTAGAATAGTACCATGTTTTAAACTCAGATGATTTTGCGTGGTCTCAAATCTTCCAAAGACAGGACCATTTTCATAATTCACTAATTTATCAAATTCAATAGTTCCTGTTTTTTGGTGTTGATTCCAAAAATCTAGTTTTTCTCCTTTATAAGTGGTGTTTACAAAAGCAAAAAATACAGCATGCTGATGCGTATGTCCTTCTGGAAAACCATCGGTCAGTATTTTACCATTTGGACTGTATAATGGATGAATGAAGCCGCCTCTTTTATAATATTCGGGTTTTCCTTCTGGTAATTTTTGGGTAATTTGATAATTTAAAACAGGCTTATTATTTTTTGTAACCAATAAAGCAGCTGCTGACTTTTTTATATTAATTTCATTTTTAAAAATTGGGGTATCAGAGGACATTACTTGAATATCCTTCGTTATTTTAAATTGGCTATTTCTAGCTAAAAAAAGGACAGTTGAGTCATTCAATTTTTGAGCAGGATACATTTTTTGCTGTTGCTTATCATGCACTTTAACATAAGGAAAAGATGTCGCCGATGACGGTATTTTAATTTTTATTGGATATTGACCATTCGTTACTAATTCAAAGGAAGCGGTATCGGTTGTTTTTAGTGATTGATGACACATCAAAAAAGAAATAAGAGAAGCTAAAAGGAGGCATTTTTTTAATAAGCTCATTTTCAATTCATTTATTTGTAATCTAGAAATAATTGGCAACAAAAGTTACGAATTACTACCAAATTAAAGAATTTTAGCCTACAAAATATAAATGGAAAAGAACATTCTGTACATTTACCCTGCTAAATGTAATTTTATTACGCTTAGGAGGTTTTTATTTTTATGGTAATTACTATTTTTGAAATAGAAGACAGAAGTCAGACCGAAAATTCATGAAATAAATAGTCTGACTTCTGGCTTCTCATTAATCACTAAAACAATCAATTAGGAATGAAAAATAATTTTCACACAAGTAGAAGGTCTTTTCTCAAAAAATCAGCGGTCTTGGCGGCAGGGATTCCATTAGTCAGCAGTATGGCTTGTGCCTCTAGTCGAATCATTGGGGCTAATGATACCATCAATGTAGCGGTGACGGGCTTAAATAGTCGAGGCGGCGGTTTATTGAAAACCATTATGGGCTTGGACAAGGTCAATGTGGTAGCCTTATGTGATGTCGATTCAAAAGTTTTGGAAAAAAGAGGCGCACAGGTGAAAGAAAAGACTGGGAAAACACCCAAATTGGAAAAGGATTTTAGAAAATTAATGGAAGATAAAGATATTGATGCGGTATTTATAGCAACTGCGGACCATACCCATGCGCCTTTTTCTATTATGGCTTTACAGGCAGGAAAGCATGTTTATTGCGAGAAACCAGTTAGTCAAAATCCACATGAAGGATTTTTATTGGTTGAAGCTCAGAAAAAGTATGGCAAACTAGTGCAAATCGGTAATCAACAGCGTTCTGCACCTACTTCTAAACAAGCCATGATGGATATTGCGGAAGGAATTATAGGCGATGTCTATGAAGGAAAAGCATGGTATGCGAATGATAGGAAAAGTATAGGCAACGGCAAAGCAGTCCAAGTGCCAGACCATATTGATTGGGATTTATGGCAAGGGCCAGCGCCAAGAGTCCCTTTTAAAGATAATTATGTGCATTATAATTGGCATTGGTTCAGACATTGGGGAACAGGAGAAATTGTTAATAATGGGATGCACGAAATGGATATTTGTCGTTGGGCTTTGGGGGCAGTAATGCCGACAACGGTGACTTCACAGGGCGGAAGATTCCATTTCCAAGAAGATGATTGGGAATTTTTTGATACTCAAATTGCTCGTTTTGAATTTGAAGGGGGGAAATCTTTAACTTGGGAAGGCAGAAGTTGCAATGGTCACAAACAATACAATAGAGGACGAGGGGTTATTTTATATGGCTCAGAAGGCTCGATACTCTTAGATAGAAATGATTATTTCGTGTATGATAGAGGCGGCAAAGAAATCAAACATTTATCTGAAAAATCTAAGTCGCAGACCACAAATATTGTAGGCACAGGTGGGTTAACGGATTACCATATTGATAATTTCTTACAAGCGATTCGAACCAATATCCCATTAAATGCACCTGTGGTAGATGCGCATACCAGTAGCCATCTTTGCCACCTAGGGAATATGGCACAAGATGCCCAACAAATATTAAAAGTGGACCCTAAAACAGGAAAGGTGACCAATAATGATACAGTAATGAAGACTTGGAAACGAGAATATGCGAATGGATGGGAGCCGAAGTTGAGTTAAAATTGAAAAGCTAAAAATTTTATAACCTGACCTCTAATCTTTCTTTTAGATTGGAGGTCTTTTTTATTATCTTGTGTGGAAGTAATAAAGGGAGTTTTGACTTAGGATTTAAAAAAATTAACAAATACAATATTAGGTTTCCAATTTTTTTACCTACATTTAGCAATAATTAATATAGCATAAGCAAACTCCGAAAACACCAGAATATGAGTCGATTTCTCCTCACACTATTAGTAATTTGCATCAGTTTTGTAGCTATAGCACAGCCAACTACCTATCGTTTTAAAAATCTTTCCACCGAACAAGGTCTATCTAGTCATTTGGTTTCTTGCATCATTGAGGATGATTTAGGATTTATGTGGATTGGTACCAATGATGGATTGAATCGCTTTGATGGCTATGAATTTAAGACTTTTTATCATAATGAAAAAGATAGTAGTTCTATCTCCTCCAACCAAATTGAGGGGTTTCATATTGATAAAGAAGGGGATTTATGGATTGCTACCTCCAATGGGTTAAATCGGTTAAATCAGCAAACCAATAACTTTGACCGCATTCGGTTAATTAAAGGGAACGATGATTTTTCTGAAGTAATGATTAAGGTGGTGAAAGAAGATAATAAGGGGCAATTATGGTTAGGGACAACAAAGGGTTTATTGGTAGTTGATAAAAAAGGAAACATCAAAAATCATTTTAAAAATGAGCCTAATAATCCACAAAGTTTAGCAGAAGACAGGGTTGGACAAATTCTTTTTGATAAAAAAGGAGGCGTTTGGGTAGGTACAGAAAAACATGTCAATCGACTCAATTTAGGAGATAATAATTTTACTCGCTTTCGGTTGGATATTCAAATTCCATTAGATAAATATCCGCCGATTAAAGATTTATTTCAGGATTCAAAAGGCCGTATTTGGGTAACTTCTCGCATTTCAGGACTTAATTTATTTGACGAAAAACAACAGGCTTTCCAATATTATCCATTAAAAAGTATCCCTGCTGGCGATTTACTATTGCACCGAACCAGAGATATTCATGAGGCGGCAGATGGTAAATTATGGATAGCGACTTACGATGGAATTATCCTATTTGACCCTGACTCAGATTTCGAAACGAAGATTGTCCACGACCCAAATAATGAATATAGTTTGAGTCATAATGGGGTGAATTGTATTTATGAAGATAAGCGGGGCAATCTTTGGATAGGCGTTTATATTGGCGGAGTGAATTATCTAGATAAAAACATTAATGCGATTCAACATTACCAATATACGGGTGATAAATTTGGCCCAAGTTTTAATGTGACTAGCACGATTGCTGAAGATAAATCAGGTAAGATTTGGTTGGGGGTAGAAAGAGAAGGCTTAAATTGTTTTGATCCTATCACGCAAACTTTTAAATATTATAAGCAAGACAGCGAATTATACCAGAAGCATGCCGCTGCCAATCATATCAGAGAAATAGCAATTGGAAAAGCCAACAACTTATGGATAGGTACTTTTTATGGAGGTTTGTTTTCTTTTGATTTAGCAACCGAAAAATTTAGTCGAATCCCATTAATAGATAAAAAAGGGGAGGATCTTCAATTAGCGGAAATAAATAGTTTGGAAGTAGATGTAAAAGGAAATTTATGGATTGCTAGTTCTGCTGGTTTACATTATTATGATACACATAATAAAGTCTTATTAAAGGAGTTGACCGATTTGCAAGGATTGGATTTAAAAGGGACTATTTACACTATTTTTGAAGATTTAGTAGGAAATATTTGGATAAGCACTTCCCAAGAGAATGGTTTATTATATCTCGATAATACAACAGGAGAGGCGAAAAAATTTGCTTTAGATAATGTACAAACGATTTATCAAGAAGCGGCAAATGAATTATGGTTGGGGACTAAAAGAGATGGACTATCTCATCTAAATATTAAGACGGGGGCTATCAAAAATTACCCACTTGGAAAAATTAATAATAAAGGGGTTTATGGTATTCTAGCAGGGAAGGCTAATAATTTATGGCTAAGTACGGATAAAGGAATTTACAATTTCAGTAAAGCAGATTATTCCCTAAAATCCTTCCAAAAAGAAGATGGAATTAAAGGGAATCAATATAAAAGAAATGCCTTTTTAGAAGCATCAGATGGACGTTTATATTTTGGAGGAAGTAAAGGGTTTTGTGTCTTTGACCCTTCCAAAATAGGCGACGAAAGTTTTTCTCCAACTATTGTCATTACCGATTTTTCTATTGCTAGTGCTAAAGAAGGCGCTTCCCAAAAAGATAATGAATCTGAATTCTTGGTAAAAAATGAACTGATAGAATTACCATGGCATCAAAATACTTTTTTTATTGATTTTGTGGCAATTAATTTTTCTCGACCTGATAAAACCCAATATGCCTATAAATTAGATGGGTTTGATGATTGGAATTATATCGGAAATCGCCGAAATGCGACCTATACTAACTTAAATCCAGGGAGCTATACTTTTCAAATTAAAGCAACGAATGGGGATGGTGTTTGGAATTCAGAAAGTGAAATTTTAAAGCTACATATTGCGACCCCTCCTTGGCAGACTTGGTGGGCTTATTTAGGCTATTTAATAGCAATTTCAGCGATTATTTATTTTGTTCAGCTAAATATTAGAAATAGAATTCGCTTAAAAAATGAGCTACAGCTAGAACATTTAAAACGGGAACAAGTACAGCAGTTCCATGAATTAAAATATCGATTTTTTACCAATATTTCGCATGATTTAAAGACGCCACTCACCTTAATCATGGGACCTTTAGAACAATTACTAAACTATTATACGAGTGATGTGCAAGTGCGCCGCCAATTGACCGTTGCGTATAAGAATGGCGAACGGCTATTAACTTTGATTGGACAATTAATGGATTTTAGAAAATTAGAAACCAATCATAATCAATTAAGAGTAGCGCAAGGCAATTTTACCCGTTTTGCCAATGAAATATTCCTTTCTTTTCAAGAAGAAGCCAGATTTAGAGGGATTGATTATACTTTCGAGGCGGCAGCAGAACCGACTCTGGTCTATTTTGACCGAGATAAACTGGAAAAGGTATTGTATAATTTATTGTCTAATGCTTTTAAATATACCCCTGACGGCGGCTTAATCCAAGTTACTTTAGCGAGTCATGCGCCTTCCGAAAAATTTAAAGAAGGACATCTTAGTTTGAGTATTCAAGATTCTGGTAAAGGCATGACCGAGCAAATTAAAAAGCATTTATTTAATCCTTATATTTTAGCAGACAGTCCCACTTTTAACCAAGAATCGAGTAGCGGTATAGGTTTGTCTATCGCCAAAGGGCTGACGGATTTGCATAAAGGGACGATAGAAGTAGCAAGTGAATTTGGCGAAGGCTCGACCTTTATATTGTGTCTTCCTTTAGGAAAAACACATTTATCCGAGGAAGATATTTTAGGTGACTTCAATGATAGCGATGCCTCTGTTCATTATTTAAAATCAGGAGCGGAATTAGCGGAAGCGGTAAAAGAAAAAGTAACAAATTTAGCAATTCAACCGCCAAACAATTCAGCCAAACAGCCATTATTATTAATTGTAGAGGATAATCCAGATATTCAGCAATATATAGTTGATATTTTCCAACAAAATTATCGACTTTTATTAGCTACAAATGGCAAACAAGGTTTTGACAAAGCCCTTAAAAACAACCCCGATTTAATTATTAGTGATGTTATGATGCCTGAGGTGAATGGGATAGATTTTTGTAGCCAAATTAAAAGAGAATTAAAAACTAGTCATATTCCTGTTATCCTGTTATCGGCTCGAACTTCGCTTATTTTTAAAGTAAATGGTTTAGAAACTGGAGCGGATGATTATATCAGCAAACCCTTTTCTCAAAAGGTGTTACAACTGAAAGTGAAGAATTTATTGGCTACCAGAAAGAGTTTGCAGCAAAGATTTCGGAAAGAAGCTAATTTAAATTTAAAAAATATTGCAGTTTCTACCGCAGACGAACGGTTCTTGGAAAAGTTGATTCAATTAATTGAAACGAATATGAAAGAGCCAAAATTTGGCGTGGAGTTTTTGGGTGAAAAATTAAGAATTACTAGAGTCCATTTATATCGAAAAATAAAGGCTTTAACGAATATGACCGCCACAGAATTTGTACGAACCATTCGACTTCGGTTTGCCAAAAAATTATTGACCACTACTTTTTTAAATATCAATGAGGTGAGTTACGAAATTGGCTTCCAAGACCCTAGCTATTTTAGAAAATGTTTTAAGCAACAATTTGGAGTTTCCCCTACGAAGTATCGGGATAACCCAATGGCTTATAATGAGGAGTAGGGGAGGACTAAGCATTCTCCTTCACAATAATTTCCACAGGAATCTCCACATTCAATTCTGAATCGTCGTTTTCCGTTAAAAATTTATACAAACTTTTAATGGCAGTATATCCTTGATATTCAGGCTTTTGATTGATTAAAAAACTAATTTGACCTGTTTTGAGTAAAGCTAAATTTTGTCGGTTTAAATCAAAGCCAACAATGAAAGTATCCGAAATGTTATTTTCTTTTAGAATTTGAGGAATTAAAAAAGAACGAGCGTTGGTCACAAAGATGCCTTTCGTTTTTTCATTAGAAAATAGCTGTTTAAGTGCTTCGGTAATTTCGAAATCATTTTCTAAAGGATGATTAATCGTATGAATAGCAATGGATTTATTTTTGAAATTTTTATTAAAAAAGGCCCTGAAACCACTTTCTCTTTGTCGATTATTAATTTGAATACCGTCTTCATTTAAAATATTGACCACAAAATATTGTCCATCATTACCCACTAGTCCATGTAATAACCTTCCTGCGACCATTCCAGCATTAACTGAATTTTGGCGGATGAAATTAGCGCTATATTTTAAAGGACGTTCTGTATCCAAAAAAACGACAGGGATATTTTGTTTAATTGATTTAACTAATAAATCATTGCTCTCTTTTTCTAAAAAAGAAACCGTTATAATCCCATCAAATGCTTCTGAAAAGATTGTTCCACATTTTTCACTAAAAGATTGAGGGTGCAAAAAATTAAAATGGAAGAATTGAATAGAGATGCCTTGTTCTTTTAATTCTTTAACTGCTTTTTTAATTCCTTTTTGAGGTGCTTTCCAATAACTCCACTCATTTTTTATCTCAGGAATGAGAATAGCAATTTTAATTTTCTTACGTGCCGCCAATTTTAATCGACTAGCAAGGATGTTTTTTGTATAGCCAGTTTCCTTAATAATGTGCTGAATTTTCTTTCTAGTAGCAGCCGATACGCCTGTCCGATTATGCAATACTCTATCGACAGTACCGATAGATACATTGGCTAATTTGGCAATTTCTTTGATGCCTAGATTATTGCTTTTATCCATAAAATTTTGTTCCGACTGAAAAGAAAAAAAGTTTTGTCTGAATATTAAAAAAAAACCAAACTTTATGCAAAAATAAAGAAAAAAAATTCATACATTCGTTAACGTACACGAAACTTACGTTAACGTTAACGTAAATAAAAAAAACATATTTAATCCCATCCAAGCATAAAAAATAACTACACAAATCGAACTTGTTCTATAAGTAATTAACAGTCAATTAGTTATAGGAAAAAATTGCTTATATTTTTATTTTTAAATTTGATATTAATACTCGTGAAATCATTGTTTGCGCTATTTTGTAACATCTATCACTTATCAGGAAATAAATAGCAATTATAATTGACGCTACAAAAAGTTTATTTTTTTAACCACCCATTAACAATATAATTATGATTAAAAATGTAAATTATTTTAAATAGTGATGTTTTTATGAACCATACAAAATGTAGGTTATATTTTTAAATTTAGAATATTATTTTACGCAAAAACATAGATAACATATAATAATTAATTTTGTAAAAGAGAATCTCTGTTGAAGTCAATTCAATAAGTTGCTCATAAAAGTTTAAATACATCTAAACTTAGTAGGGTTTTTATGTCTTAAATGAAAGGAAGAATGTTGCTATGACTAAAATTATACAAAAAGTTGACTGATTTTTTTGTGTTAAAAATGAATTCCCTAAAAAAATCACACAATTTATCTATCACATTTATTTTCTAACAAGTTGCTTAATTAATTAACAAAAAAACTAGTTTATGAAAGTTAAAAAGTACACACATTTTCAGAATAAGCGATTGCTTTTTCTGAGTTTGATGCTCTGGGCTTTCTCGGCTTTGGCTTTTCAAGGAATGGCACAAACTCGACAAATTTCAGGTACCGTTACCGATGAGTCTTCGGGAGACGCTTTAATTGGTGCGAATATCCTTATTGATGGAACTTCCACGGGTACCGTTTCGGATTATGATGGAAACTTTACTTTGGATATTCCTTCAACAGGAGAAACTACACTTAATGTCTCTTACACAGGATACCAAGACAGACAGATTGCAGTAGGAAACCAATCTATTGTAACAATTACTTTAGCTGAGGGTTCTGTCTTAGATGAAGTAGTAGTCGTTGGTTATGGAACCCAAAAGAAGCGAGATGTAACGGGAGCTATTGCTACTTTAAGTAGTGATAAAATCGGTAGCCTTCCAGTTTCTTCTGGTGTTCAGGCGATGCAGGGGCAAATTGCAGGAGTAGATATCCAAAGTTCAGGTGGACGACCTGGGCAAGCTGCCACCATTAAGATTCGTGGACGACGTTCTATTTCTGCTTCTAATGACCCATTATTCGTAATTGATGGTATTCCACAAACGAGTGGTACGGATGCTATTTCGGACATTAATCCGCAGGATATCGCCTCTATGGAGGTACTGAAAGATGCAGCGGCAACCGCTATTTATGGTTCGAGAGGAGCAAATGGGGTCATCATTATTACGACTAAAAGGGGAAGTGCTGGTAAAACGGTGGTGACCTATGATGGGTACTATGGTAATACAAGCCCGATTGAGAATATTGATATGATGAATTCGACTCAGTGGCAAGCGCTAAGAAAAGAAGCCTATAGAGATGGCTGGAACGGTTCTTTGCCAACCGATGAGCAGGCTTTTGAAGAAGACCAGTTGATTGGTATCAATGCTGGTCAAGACATTGATTGGTTAGATTTAGTATTAAAAGATGGTTTTCAAACGAATCATCAGTTAAGTGTGAGGGGAGGAAGTGAAAAGACACAGTTTAATATGGCCTTAGGTTATTTTAATGAGGATGGAATTATTGATAATATGGATTATCAACGGTTATCTGCCAGAGTAAATTTAGATCATACCTTGAATAATATTTTTAAAGCAGGTATTTCATTTACCATTTCTAATTCTACGCAAAATTGGGGCTCTAGTGCTACCTTAGGAGAAGCGGTAAGTAATATACCCGTTGGTTTTCCTTACCAAGAAGACGGAATTACCCCTAGATTTTTACCAACAAACGATGGTATTCGGACCAATCCGTTAAATGAAATTTTACCCAATGCTTATCTTGACGAACGAAAAGTAACACGGATTTTTGCGCCTGTTTATATCAGAGCTAACATTGCAGAAGGCTTATCTTTTACCACTACTTTTGGTCCTGATCTCCGTTTTTATAAAAGAGGTCAATTTAGAGCTAGTTTGACAAATGACAATAGAGGTGGCCCCGCTGATGCCGAAGTTGAAAATGTCTCAGATGTAGGAATGACACTAGAAAATTTATTAAACTATAATAAATCTATTGGAAAAAGCTCTTTTGGCGCTACGTTGTTACAATCTATTCAAAGTTTCCGCCAAGAAAGCAATTTTGCAGAAGTAGCAAACCTCCCTTATGAATCCCAATTATTTTATAATATCGGTTCTGCATCGGTTAAAGGAAACCTAGGTTCTAGATTAGAAGAATGGTCTTTAGCTTCTTTCATGGGGCGTATAAATTATAGCTTTGATGGTAAATACCATGTTCAAGCAACCCTTCGGGCGGATGGTTCTTCTCGTTTATCGGATAGAAATAAGTGGAATTATTTCCCTGGTATCTCCTTTGGTTGGCAAATTGGTGACGAGGCCTTTTTACAAGATGCTTCTTGGTTAAATAGCCTAAAATTAAGAGCTTCTTATGGCGAAGTAGGGAATACTTCAGTAGATCCTTATCAAACAGCTGGTCGTTTAACTAGAAGGGTGTATTCTTTTGGCGAAGCGAATGCCTTTGGATTTGGTTTGAACGAAATTCCTAATGACGACTTGACCTGGGAAGTTTCTAAGACGGTAGATATTGGGCTTGATTTTGATGTGATGAATGGCCGATTTTCTGGTTCTATAGACTGGTATAATACGAATACTACAGATATTTTATTAGAAAGACAATTACCTCCGACTTCTGGCTACGGAAATATTTTACAAAACGTTGGTGCTACCCAAAGTACAGGGGTAGAATTAGGCTTAACCGCTAACATCATTCAAAAGCCAGGAGATGGATTCAATTGGGCGATCGATTTCAATATAGCAGGTTATAAAGAACAAATCAAAGAATTAGCATTGAAAGATGCAGATGGCAATTCTATTGACGACGTAGGAAACGGATGGTTTATTGGTCAACCTATTCGAGTTATTTATGACTATAATAATATTGGAATTTATCAAGCGAACGAGGCAGATTTAGCAAATGCGGCGGAAAATAAATTACCAGGTGAAATTAAATTAGAAGATGTAGATGGTGACGGTGTCATTACTGCTGATGACCGTAAAATTATCGGTACCGATGTACCTGATTTTTATGGTGGCTTGACTACACGGTTTGAATATAAAGGATTTGATTTAAGTGCCTTCTTTTATTACCGTCAAGGACAAACGATTCGTAGTAATTTCCATGTTGGAAATAACTCCCTTTTTGCTAGATATAATAACTATAACGTCGATTACTGGACCGTAGATAACCCAGGCGGTACTTTCCCACGACCTAATCAAGCACAAGAAAGACCTCGGAATAATAACACCATGGGGTATTTTGATGGTAGTTATATCAAATTGCGAAATGTTTCTTTAGGCTATAATTTGCCAAACGAATTGACGGAAAGCATCGGAATGAGTAATTTGAGAGTTTATGTTTCTGGTCAAAATTTATGGTTCAAAGCAAAATTTGATGCGCTTGATCCAGAACTAGATGTTGCTACTACCCAAGATTTCCCTGTTATTGGTACAGGTACTACGCCTAGTACTAGGATTCTATTATTTGGGGTAAAAGCTCAGTTCTAGTTGACTGTTTTTGTTGAATCGTTATTTTCTTTTTTTTGATAAAACATTGAAAATAAAGAAGATAGCAATTTTTATTAGTAAGATTTTCTTAAATTAAATATAATGAAAAATAAAATATTTCTATTAACTTTTCTAATGACTGCACTTTGCTGGCAGTCATGCGATGATTATTTAACGGAAGATTTAGTTTCTGATGTTTCGGCTTCTTCTTATTATACAACGCCTTCTGGATTTGAGGATGCGGTAAAAGCAACTTATTGGTGGATGAAACCATTTTTTGGTCCAGAAAGAGGCTTTTCGATGTCTGTTTTTGGTACGGACACCTATACGAATGGGGCGGATGGAAGTCATAAAACCTTAAATTTTTATAATGGTGATTTGAATCCAACCCAAAGTCTTGTTAGAGATACTTGGAGAGATTTCTACCAAGGAATCAATCAAGCAAATGCGGTGATTAATCGCTCTACTACACTAGAAGGAGTTAGTGAGGCACAGAAAACGGCTAGAATTGCAGAAGTTAGATTTTTACGTGCTTTTTATTACTACATGCTAACTTCTCACTATGGAGATGTTCATTTGACGCTGGAAGAAACGGAAGGTATTGAAATTGAGGCGAATCGAACATCGGTAGCCGAAATTTACAACCAAGCCATCATTCCTGATTTAGAATTTGCGATTGCCAATTTGCCAGCTTCGCAAAATGATTTTGGTAGAGCGTCTAAGCCAGCAGCAGAATTTTTATTAGGAAAAGTCTTACTAAGAGGATCTTACAAAGGTTATGGTGATGCGAATAGAGCAGCTTCCTTGTTTAGCAATGTAATTAATAATTATGATTTTGCCTTAGTGGATGATTTTTTAGATTTATTTACCATTGGGAATGAGCAAAATTCAGAAATCATTTTTTCCGTTCAAAACAGTAAATCTCAAGTAGATGAAAATCTAGATCCAGAAGGGCATAGAGGGCACCTTTATTTCTTGATGGAATATGATAAACTGCCCGGTATGACCAGAGATATAACCAATGGTCGTCCGTGGAAACGATTCCGCCCAACTGAATATACTTTAGGTCTTTGGGACAGAAGTGTTGATGCTCGATATGATAAAACGTATAAACATGCTTGGATTTCTAATAATGCAGGTAATATTCCTTCATGGACAGCAGCAGACGCAGCTTTAGGTTATGGGGTAGCAGGTCAGCCTAAATTTGCTGTGGGTGATACTGCAGCTTATATTCCAGGGCCACAAATGGATGAATTATGGTCAGATGAAAGAGTGGCAAGTACTCGATATGCTGTCTTTAGAAAACAAGATGAATACTGTGGAGATTGTATCAGACGAGAAAGAGTATTCCCTTCTTTGAACAAATGGATTGATGCGACTAGACCTGACCGTCAAAAGACACAAGGCCAAAAAGATTTTATCTATATGCGTTTAGCAGATGCTTATCTATTGAGAGCAGAAGCTAGATTGAGCACAGGCGATGTAGCTGGTGCTACTGAAGATATTAATATCGTGCGGCGAAGAGGTGCATGGCCTGGTCAAGAAGGTGCTAATGAAGTTACCTCAGCAGTTGTAGATTTAGATTTTATTTTGGATGAAAGAGGAAGAGAATTGATTGGAGAAGGTCACCGTTGGATGGATTTAACTCGAACTGGCAAATTAGTCGAAAGAGTTAGACTGCATAATGTAGAGGGTGGTTCTAATATTCAAGATTTTCATGTAGTGCGTCCAATTCCGCAAACGCAAATTGACAATACTTTAGGTGGTTATCCTCAGAATCCGGGGTATCAGTAACAGAAAATACATTAAGCTAGTGAGTAATAATATGATTTGTAAATTCATACGTTACAAAAATTGGAGACCAGCCCTAGGGTTGGTCTTTTTTTGTTGCTTACTTTCTATTTCAATTCCACCAAAAAAGCCACCAAATCCCGAATCTGTGCTTTGTCCAATATTTCCCCTATATCAAACATCCCCGAAGGCAAATTTTCTCGTTCTTGAATTGAATTTTTATCAATGATTTGGATAGGCTTATCACCCATCTTAATTTGTAAATTAGCAGCCGTTTCTTCCATTAAAATACCTGCCAATTCTTTACCATCTTTCAATTTTAAAATCACGGTTCCATAACCTGGCGCAATCCGTGCATTAGGGTCAACCAAAGATAATAGTAAATCTTCTCGGCTCAGTTTATCATTGATACCATCTAAAGCAGGACCAACTTCACCACCATAACCTTTAATCGCATGACATCTTAGACATTGAGCAGTTGTATTTCTGCTAAAAATTTGTTGCCCTTTGGCTTTATCCCCTCCAAATAAAGTGGATTCATATTGTGTCAATATTGGGGCATCCGCTAGACTACTTTCAAAATCTCCTTTTACACCTTTTAAATCTTCAAAAGCGCTTTTTTCGATAGCCTCCATAACATCTAATTGCAAAGCAGGCGTTAGGTCTGTACTAATTAATTTATCTAACCATTTTTTTAATAAATCAGCAGCACTTGTATCATTGATTTTTGCTACACTTGCTAACGCTTTTTGCTTTTCACTTATGGTATTGTTGTCCAATATTTTTTCAAACATGCTGACTAATGTTGGGGCAGGTAAATCTACGTTTTCCAATAAAGTCTGGGCATTTTTTCTTAATTCTACTTCCTTATCAATTAAGGCGATATTGATGGCTGCTACTAAATTTTCACTTTTTAAATCCGCCAAGGCATTTAAAGCAGCTATTCTTACACTTGTCTTTTCTTTTTGCTGTTTAAAAATGGTAAAAATTTTATCATTAGCTTGTTGAAATTTAGTTCGACCTGCTGCGGTAATCACAGCAGCTTTTAAAGTGCTATTTTCTACTAATAATTGAGAAAAAATCGTAGAAATAGCTTTTTGAGCAGCCTCAACTTGATGTCCCGATAATTCCCGATACCGATTATCCACTCTATCTAAAACGGGTGGCTTTGCCCAGCAGCCTAATGCCCATAATGCATCTGTTCTTAGGTTTTCTGGAACACCTTTAGTATTTGCATATTTGGCTAATCTTAGGGCATTTGTAGCATTTGCCATCCTCAAATTAGCATTAATTGCTCGACGAATAAAAGCCTCATTCTTTATTTCTGTCCTATCCAATGCATTGGCCAAAGCAGGCAAAGCATCGGGAATGGAAAAATCATCATTAATGGCTCTAGCGGCTTCCGCTAAAACGAGTGCTTCGGTATCATTCAAAAAGCCAGCAACTTTTGGAGATTGCATCATCCGCAAGGCAACAACGGCACCAATCCGAACATGTTTTGATGGATGCGTTGCTAATTCGGCTATGGAATTAGCGGTATTTAATCTGGAGAGTGCATATATCACGGCATGTCTTAAATGTGGGTCATTTTCTGCGACTTGCTCCAATAAATTAACTAGTGGTTGAAAAGCATTTTTATCGCCTAATTTACCTAATGCTTCGGCTGCAAAAAACTGGACTTTTGGAGAAGTATCTTGTAATAAGGCTACCAATTTTGTAAATGCAGGTGCATATTTGGCATCGCCAATTACTTTAGCCGCTTGCGCTCGAATATATTCGTTTTCATCGCTTAAAAACGCCAATAATGGAGTAGCTTCTTTGACTTCTTTTCTTGCCAATTGACCAATGCCCCATATAGCATGAATCCGAGCTAATAACTCCGTATTATTTTTTGCAATGGATAATAGGGTAGTAGCCTCCTTTTTTTTCACCAAAGCAAATTGTGCTGCCATCCGAATTCTTTGGTCAGCATGCGCTATTAATTGATTTAATTCGCTTACCGATTTATTACCTACTCCTTCTTTTAATAAAATCTGTGTTTCTTGTTGTTGTGGATGCGGTTTTTTCGCTTTTAATTGCCAAATTCGGCCTGTTGGTTTTTTATCATAACTATCTTTCCAATCATTAATATATAAAGCGCCGTCTGCTGCAAAGGTAATGCCTGTAGGCACAATCCCACCAACGACATCTTTTTCATTCGTAATTTCAAAAGAGGCCCCTTTGGGCTTGATTTTAAAAGCTTGAATTTTAGATTTAGCAGAAGTTGCCTTAAAATAGGAAGCAAAGAAATAGTTCTCCCATTCAGTCCCTAAAGCAGTCCCTGGATTGTAGGCAAATCCAGCAGGGCCATCATAAGCTAATGCTAAAGGCGGCAATAAATAGGCCGCTTGTCCTGGAAAATGAGGTACAGATAATTTTTCATCCATCCAAACTTTATAACTGTCATTTGGTTCATTATATTTACCAAACTGCCAATTGATTCGCCAACCAGTATCCGACCCTTCCACGATATGAATGTAGCGTTCATGTTCGCCTCGATGGTCACCATCGTTATCGACACTTAATAAATTGCCAAAAGCATCAAAAGCAATTTCTTGCGGATTTCTCACTCCATGTGCATACACTTCAAAATCAGAACCATCGGGATTTGCCCGCATTACTGCTCCTTGATTGGGATAAGCCCAACGTTTTCCATTTGCATCTACCACGTTTACGCCAATATCGCCAATTGACCAATAAAGTCTGCCATCTGGTCCCATCGTCAAACCCGACATATCGTGTCCTGCAAAAGCTATATGAATGCCATAACCATGACTGATAATGCTTCGTTCATCCGCAACTCCATCATTATTGGTATCTTTTAAACGATAAACGTCAGGAGCAGCAGTTAAAAAAACTTCATCGTCATAATGTAGAATACCTGCGGCAACACCTGTCAACATATCGTTAAATCCTTCTGCATAAAGTTGCGATTTATCTGCTCGTCCATCTCCATCACTATCCCAAACTCGCCGAATATATTCACTTTGCACTTCTAAATCTCTATAATCATGAATGCCGTCTTCATTAAAATCTTCTTGCCAAGTGTTTTTTTCGCTTAATTCCGTTGCCAACTTTTTTAAATGAAAAGCACGAGTATCTTCAATGGTCTGTAAACCAATATCGTCCACCATCCAGTCTCGATGTTGCCGAATGTCTAAATCGGAGCTTTTTCGCCTTTGGGTTTCTGAGACGTAAGCTACTCCTTGATTATCAAAAGTCAAGGCTACGGCATTGGATAAAAGCGGACCAGGTGCCCATAAATTCATTTCTAAACCATTAGCTGTGGTTGCGGATACCTGTTTCGCCTCTTCAAAATCTTTGGCTACGGCAGTTGCTATGATTGGGGATTGCTTTTCAATAGTTTTGTCAGGTTGACAGGCAGAAAGGCAAAGAAGAATGGAAAAGAATATTAATTGAAGACACCTCATTTGTAAATAATTTTGTCCTTGTAACTTCAAAACAATTGGCTATCCGTTGTCCTTTAATTATCCGTTGTAGAAAATACGACACAACGGATAATTAAAGGACAACGGATGGTTTTTTATACTTCAATGCCTATTCTTTTTTAGTATTCGATTTAGCAAAAAAGCCCTCCTTTCCTTGCATCACTTTGGGTGCCCAAACTTTTATATTATCAAATTGCCCAGTATCATCAAAAGAACCAAAACCAATGTGGCCTATATCAAAATGAGTATCCGTTGCCTCCATGATTGGCGCATCCATATTATCAAAATAAACTCGAATCGTTCCTTCGGTCGCATTTCGTTCAATTCGAGCAGTATGCCAGGAATTGGTTACGCCCCAATCTGTACCTTTGGTCGTTTTAGATGCAATTTTTACTCTTGGCTCATCATTGACCAAAAAGATATTATTGGCGTGGTCGTCTGCTGTTGTTGCTATATGCACATAATAAAAGTTGGTTGGGTCTTTTACATTAAAAAAGAGGCATAAATCTCTATGCCCATATTCTTTTCCAGACTGGGCTAGATTAACTTCTAAAATAAAATCGCCAACGATTAAATCTTTTATTAATGCAATGTTGAATGGGGAACGAACTCTAGCTGCATATTGGCTTTTGCCAAATAACTCTAAGGTGTTTTTACCGTTTTTATCATTAAACTTCCATGCATTTCTGTCGGTCATATCAAATTCATTTAATGCTTGTGGGGCGCTAAAATCTTGCGCATATACCAGCGAATAATTTTCTGGAATGGTGCTTTTTTGGGCAGTAATCGTCAAATTGATACAGCAAAAAACTAGGAATAAGAGCATGTTTTTCATCATTATTATTTTTAAAGCTTAAAACTATTAAGATTACTCAATCTATCAATCGAGTAATGATTTTGTGAAAAAATCGGGTGTAATATATACGAAAACTAACCTATTAACATCCTGTTAATCTTGGATAAATCCTGTCATCCTGTAGTCATTTGATAATCGCTTTATCGGATGCACTTTCATTATAAGGCAAAGCTGCCGAACCCGTCAATCCCAATCGCTCATTAATCACCTTTAAGTGATGGTCAACCCCAATTTCAGATTTAGGAATGAAACCAGGAACCGTAATTACTTGCGCCAAAACACCACCTACTCCTCTGTGCATAACGCCCCTAGGCAAGTATAATAAATCACCTACTTGCAATGGAGTTGATTGTACTAAATTACTAGACTGTGTCTTTGATATACTCGTTGGATTTTCAATTAAACTCACTTGATTACTGGTAATAATTCTAGCATCTTTTTGAGCCATCTGTACTAAATAAAATTCATCAAACCCACCTTCTTTTGGGTGGTAATGAGAAAAGGAATCCATTATTCGAACTCGATGGGCATTGATGCTGTGAAATAAATAAGGCCCTACTTTATCTTTCCAGGTTAATAATATTCGTCTATAAGCATTGGTTTCAGTAGCACATCCTCCTGGTGTATCCGTAATATTTTCATCCCAATCGGGGCGCACAAAAGAAGGAATATTAGCAGGAGGCGTATCAGGTACGGTAAAATTTAAGCTACTAAATAAACTATCAGTAGTCAGCGATTCTCCTTTTTTTAATAAGATAATATCTCCGACCGAAAATTTGGAGGATTGTTTGGTATTTAAAGTAGCTGTTCCTCCACCTGATTGGATAAAGATTACTAAATTTTGAGTAGTAGGTGCTATTTTTTTTGTATTGGCTTGATAGGCTAAATCATAACCTGGGTTATTGGCAACAAATGCTTTTCTGATGGTTACTAAACCTTTTTTATCGCCCTTGGCTAAATGAGCGATGGCAATGCCTTTTTCTGAAAACGCCATTTCATTTTGTTTAGTGCTTACACAATAGGCTAACGGGAAAATTAGCAATAGCCATAAATACTGTTTTTTATACCATTTCATGCTTTTTGATTTTCCAAAAGTACTTAGGCAAAATCCTGAAAGGATTTAACGTAAATAACACCGTATGAAATGCGGTGAATCTTGGGTGAAATAGATTCCTAATCTACAACTCTTTCAGAGTTGGGGATTTGAGCTTAATTATTTATCCTTATTTCTATCTATAAAAATCGAACCGAAAGCTATAACAGCTAAGATACCCAACAAAGCCAAATCCATCCGAATGCCTATTACCTTATTAGGAATCCACCCCATTAAGGAGGCTACAAATGTCAGAATACCAATAAGTGTTGCGATTGGAACCAATTTTATATTTTGCGCATTTTTATAAAAAATACCTGTAAAAATTAAGGGTGCTAACAAAGAAGTCCCTGCAAAACTGGTTCTTGCTAATAAAACCAATTCATCAGTGGTCATTAAGGCAAAAATCAATGCCATTATAGCGAAAAAGAAAATTCCTATTCTAGCATAACCTACCATTTTTTGGTCTTCTCCTTTTAATATCGACCGCAATTCTCCGCCTAAGGCAAATAACTGGGAATCAGAGGTTGAGATAGCTGCTGCTATTAAACCTATCATGACTACCGCCCCAATAAAATCAGATTGATCAGCTATAAAAGTTTTATTTAAAAATTCAGAAGTAGTGGCATCGGGATAAACAACCGCTCCATACATGCCCATAAAAGCTGTAGGTAAAATAACTAAAATAGCAAAAAAACCAATGCCTACCGCCATTTTATGCAAGGATTTTACATCTTTCATAATGACCAATCGAGTCGAAACTTGTGGTTGGGTATAAGGTAATAAAGTTATGGCAAACATGGATCCTAATAGAAACTGAAAATCAAATAAGCCTTTTGGCCCAGGTACAGATAATAAGGCGGAGTTCACTTTTTCTACTTCTGCAAACATCGCTCGAACGCCCCCAAAATGATTTAAGCAATTATAGCCAACAATCCATATTGCAATTAATAATAAAATTCCTTGCAAAACATCTGAATACATAATCGCTTTTAAGCCGCCTACCTCGCTATAAATCAACATGATAACGACCAGACCTATTGCCCAAGCCTCCATTGGAACGGCGTCTGGAAAAGTGGCATGCAAAAAGATGGCAACCCCTCTAATCTGAATCGCTACATAAGGAATGAGGAATAGAAATACCCCTAAAAAAGCGACCATTCCTGCAAAACGAGATTGGTAATTATGTTCTAAAAATCCTGACATTCCATAGTAAGTCTGGGTTTTGGCTTTTTTGCGAATGGCGTAGCCTATCCAAATCAAGCCAAATACCATAATGGCATCCGAAAACATTAAAAATATCCATGCGCCTACACCGTGTACTCTGAAAAAATCAGGCATCCCTAATAAGGTGAAGGTACTGAATAGGGTAGCGGCAAAGGTAAAAAAGCCTAAAATTGCGCCTAGATTTGCTCCACCTAAAAGATATTGAGTCGAACTTTTGTCGTCTGTTTTGGCATAATTGGCTAGGAATATAAGAATGCCAATGTAGATTATTCCTATGATGGTTAAGGTTTGTAACATACGTTTTGTTTTGATTAAGATGGTTAGGCTTATTTGGAAATGATACAGCGGCCTAAAGACCGCTGGACAGGACAGACTGAAGTCTGCGCTACCAGTTTAAGTCTAAAGAATTATTCTTCTCGTCCAGGATGTACCCTTGTACCTAACCAAGTAATGCCTACTAACAAAAAGGCGACTACAATACCGACCCAAAGGGTGTAAGGCATACCCATAAATGAAGGTTCATGTACACCCGCAGGCGTAACCAATGGGCTAAAGGTGAGGATAATTAATAGGCCAACTGCTATTTTACAGAAAGTCCAAAGTTTTTCGTTTTGCATAATTATATTTTTGGTTGTCAGTTACCCGTTGTCGGTTCAACTTCAACTGATAACTATTTAAAGCCGCTGCATAGTCATTCCTCCATCCACCATAATCACCTGCCCAGTAGAGTAGGGGAAGTCTCCTCGAACTAATCCTGCTACTGCCTTTGCTACATCATCTGGATAGCCCCAACGAGGTTGCACACTTAGTCCTTCTGCAAATAATTTATCGTATTTTTCTTTGACCGTTGAAGTCATATCGGTCGCAATAATGCCTGGCCTAACTTCATATACAGGAATTTCATCTTGTCCTAATCGAGTCGCAAATAATTGTGTCACCATACTCATTCCTGCTTTAGAAATGCAATATTGGCCTCGATTGATAGAAATTACGGTAGCGGAGATGGAAGATATATTAATAATAGCTCCTGAAAAATCTGGGTTTTCGGCTTTAGCCTTGACCATTTCTTTAGCGGCTAATTGCGATAAAAAGAAAGTCCCTTTCAAGTTGATATTTAAGACCCTATCAAAACTTTCTTCGCTCATTTCTAAAAGGTCTTTTCTTTCCTTGGGGGCAACTCCAGCATTATTGACTAAGACATTTAAGTGCCCAAAATGCTCAATTGTTTGTTGAATAATGGTTTGTCTCTCTGCCTTATCTCCAATATTTCCACGACAATAAATGACTTCATTATCGACGGTTTTTAAAGTATCCAATACTTCAGACACATTCGATGCTGGGCGCATTCCATTAATGGCCAAACTCCAACCTTCTTTGGCTAAGGCTTGGGCAATACCATACCCAATTCCTCTACTGCCACCTGTTATTAATGCTACTTTTTTCATGTTTTGCTATTCAGCAGAACAGAGAGTAGAGACCATTTCATTGAGAGAAAAGAGATTGTTTCGTACACTAACTTAATTTTATCGTAAATAGCATAAATTGAGTTAAATATACCTTATCGTCTCTATTCTCTGCGCTCTATTCTCTGCTCTTAAATTAATCTAATTCCTCCAAATCAACCCAAGCTCGTTTTTCCCAGCTTTCTATCCCTTTTTCTGCGAGTTGAATGCCCTTAGCGCCTTCCAATAAATCATTTGGAAAAGGGGTATCTAAAACTATATGCTTTAAAAAAGCTTCCCATTGCACTTTAAAGGCATTATCATAGGGTTCTTGTTCAGGGACTTTACTCCAATCGTCATAAAAATTGATAGGTTGCTTTACATCGGGATTCCAAACAGGTTTTGGCGTATTGCCATAATGTTGGATGTAACATTCTCTTAGTCCACAAACTGCGGAGCCTTTTGTACCATCTACTTGTAAAGTCAATAAATCATCTCGTCGAACTCTAGTCGTCCAAGAGGAATTAAAGTGAGCGATGACGCCACCTTCTAATTCAAAAGTGGCATAGGCTGCATCGTCCGCAGTTGCTTTATAAGCTTTACCATTTTCATCAATCCTTTCTGGAATATGGGTGGCGCCCATACAAGAAACGGATTTTACCTTGCCAAAAATATTATCCAAGACATAGCGCCAATGGCACAACATATCTACAATAATACCCCCATCATCTTCCTTTCGGTAATTCCAAGAAGGCCGATTGGGAGCAATAGAATGACCTTCATAGACCCAATAACCAAATTCTCCTCGTACGGACATAATTCTACCGAAAAAATCATTCTGAATCAGCCGCTGAATTTTTAATAAACCCGGTAGCCATAATTTATCTTGAACGACCCCTTGTTTGACCCCTGCCTTTTTTGCTAAATGATATAACTCCAACCCTTCTGCAACACTCGTTCCAGAAGGTTTTTCACAATAAATATGTTTGCCTGCTTTAATCGCTTTTTTGACAGCAGGACCTCTTCTGCCCGTCACTTGTGCATCAAAATAAACCTGATATTTTTTGCTCTTTAAAACTTTATCAACATCCGTTGACCAATTTTTAAAACCCGAAATTTCGCATAAATGCTTTAATTTATTTTCATTTCGACCGACTAAAATGGCGTCAGGCATTATCGTCTCATTCGCATTTATCTTAACGCCTCCTTGGTCTCGGATAGCTACAATTGACCGTAATAAGTGCTGATTGGTGCCCATTCTTCCTGTGACACCGTTCATAATAATTCCTATTTTATGTACTTTCATCTAAATTGATTGTTGAAATTGTTTGATGGTTAAATTGTTATTGAGGTATTAGTAGTCAGACAATAAAGCAATTTAACCATCGAACAATATAGTGCTTTATGAAAATTCTTTATAACTCTTGATAATTTTATTTAAAAATTGATGCTGATTCATTTCCCAATACCGATGAGAAAAAATTTCTACTTCGTGAAAACCTTTAAATCCTGCTTTTTCTACCCATTTTCGGATACTTTTTAAATCAATACAACCTTCTCCCATTAGCCCTCTATCATTTAGAAAGTCTTCTAGTGGTGCTTTAAAATCGCAGATATGGTAAGCAAATAAATTGCCATTTTTCCCACATCGAGCGATTTCTTTTTTTAAGCCTTCTTCCCACCATACATGGTACACATCTATGACCGCACCGACAAACTCCTCATTGATGGATTCCGCCATATCATTGGCTTGTTTTAAAGTATTGACCGCAGACCGAGAGTGGGCATACATCGGATGCAGTGGTTCGATGGCTAATTTCACTCCTACCGATTGGGCAAAAGGCAAAATGGATTCAATCCCTTCTTGAATTTGTTTTCTAGACTTTTCCAATGATTGTTCTGGGCTTGACCCGACAACTAACACCAATAAAGGCGCATTTATCGCAGCAGCTTCTTCCAGTAATTGTTTATTATGGTCAATCGCCTGTTGTCGCTTCTTTTTAGAAGTAGCTGGGAAAAAACCTCCTCGAACATAAGAAACCACTTCAATGGGATAGGACTTTATTAGTTTTCCTGCTTTTTTTGCACCCATTTTATCAATGGCATTTTGCCAAACGCTGATGCCTGCCACTCCATTTTTACAATAATTATCTAAGGCTTCTTCTAAGCCCCAGGGTTTGGTGGTAATCGTATGGACACAGAGTTTAGAAGTATCTTTTATTTTTGACATTTTTTTGAGATTAGAGAGCAGAGCGTAGAGAATAGAGACGGTGCTGTAAGTCTCTATTCTCTACGCTCTGCTCTCTGTTCTAAAATCATTTTACACAAGCATAAAAAGTATAATACGGCTCTTTTTCAATGATTCTATGTAAATACAGGGCTACTTCTCTAGCGTGGTAATCGCCCCACATACTGGATTCTCCATTCGCAATTTTACTACCTTTAGGCACATAATCCCAACCATTGGGTTGATGATAAATGGAGTGCAAAATCAATCCATGATGTTTGGTATCTGTGCTTAAATAAGGTTCATCGAATAAATGTTGAATGACAGTTAGACCTGCTTGCCAATAGGTGGTCCAACTTTTATCTTTTTTAGCTTTTAAATACTGTCCTAAACGTAGTAATCCTTGTGCGCCAATCGCTGCGGCGGAACTATCAACAGGTTCAAAATCATTATAAGGGTCAGATGGTCGATTCAAATAATCCCCCATTTTATGCAGATTTGGCGCGCCTGTATCCCAATAAGGAATGCCGTCAGTTGGCGTATTTTTAATATAAAAATCACAAGTTGCTTTCGCCGCTTTTAGATAAATGCCTTCAATTTCTTTAAATCCGCCGTAAGGCCTTAAGGCTTTTTTGGATAGGGTAGTGAGGTATTCTAATTGTTCAGCAAAACCTGCCATTGCCCATGCTAGGCCTCTTGTCCAAGTCGTAAAACCAGTATAACCTTGTTGGGAATTAGGGCAACGATAATTGCCATCATTGGTGTTAAACACACATTCATGTGCTGTTCGTCCCCAATCATCGTAGGAATCTCTGCCTTCTCCATAAAAAACAGAATAGTCAGCGGTGGCTTTGGCGTGTAAAATAGTTCGTTCTAACAAACTCGTTTTTACATCGTGGTCGCCCCAAAGAGCATAATCCAATTCGTGACTAACGACCAAGGAACGTAAAGACCGAATGGTATCCACAAACAAAGAATGAGGACCATTAAAAGAATGAATAAAACCACCGTTTGGAATGTCCGTCCATCTTTTTGCCTGAACTGCACCTGATAATTTCAAACCCAATTCATAAAAATGCTTTTCCCATTCATTGAAAGGTGTTTTGCCTTCTTTCATAAGGCGCAACAAATTACCGTAAGTACTAACATTATTAAATCCATGGTCATGAACCCCAAAATGTCCTAAATGAGAAGCCATTTTATCAACGGTAGCTTTTCTGCCATAGTCTAAAAAAGAAGTATCTCCTGTAGCATCAAACTGTAAAATGGCAGCGCCATATTGGAAACCTTGTGTCCACTCTGTCCAACCTCTAGTAGAATATTTTCCTTTGACAGTAAAGACAGGAGACCCTTTTTTAGGGTTATATTCTTTGTCTATCCGTTTAATTTTTGCGCCTGATGCTTTCCATAGTTTCGCTATTTTTGGTTTAAGGTCTTTTGCTTTTAATTTTTCGTTAATTATCATTTATTTGTTAATTAGAATAGAGAAAAGAGAGCAGAGAATAGATAGGGTTTTGTGCTTACTATAATACTCATTTTTTCAATATTTTAGGAATGTTTCCCTTTCAATATAGCTTTACCCTCTTTATCGCCTTTAAATTCCTCTTTTACTGGGTCTCATTTTAATGGACGATTTAATTGATAAGCAATGTTGGCTAAGTTGCAAACAGATGAGGACCGGTGACCAACTGCTGCATTAAAAATAGCCGTTGAACCTGTTTTATGGAAGTAATAAAGTCTTGATAATGGCCTTCCATATTTTGTTTTAGGCAAATTTCCGAAATTTATGTTTTTAATTAAAAGAAAGGTAATTATAATCAAAGATATTTTTAAATCCTAAGTTAGCTGATTCTGGATGTTACTTTTAAATAGAAATATGTTGAATTAATAAGGATTTGAAGGCATTTTCTTACAGCTATTTTAGATATGGCTTCAAATAAACCAAAAGCCGTAAATTGGTGGTATGAAAAAGTTAGCAATAGATGCCTTGTTTAATTACACTATGTAGATAATCCAGTTAATCTTCGTCCTGATAATAAAAGTCCTGCTCTTTTTTCGGAAAGATAGAGTTGTTTTAAACGGTCATCCAAAAAGGTGAAGGTAAAAGGAGTTGCTGTTTATACAGTTTTGTAAGCCGTCTCAATCTTATTGAATACTTTTAGTAAACTTGCTACATGGTTTTTATACCCTCCAACTTGGAATGATTTTTGATGATTTTTAGCTTAAACCTTCCTCTTTACTCCCCTTTTATCACTTACTCCTCGAAAAAAAAAGAAAAATTGCCTGTCACAATTACTTTTTTATAAAAAAATTGATACCCCCCCTCCGTCTAAACAAATATTCTACAACTATCAAACACAGAGGAGAGATGTTAAAAAAACCTACTAATAGAGAAAACGTTACATCACCATTGATTAATTATGGGAATAATACATTTTATTACTTTCTTTCTTTACCTACTATTGCTCCAATTAATAATAGGTATTGGAAAAAAATACTATCCTTTATAGTATTTTTAAGCTGGCACTTCATTTTATCGGCTCAGATAGAAAGCACCTATTATATACCGATGCCTGAAAAGGACATCCACGCTTCTTTTAAAGTATTCACAGATGCTCAAAATTTTGGCATTTCTAATGGATTAAATGCCGTCATTTCAATCGTTGCTACGGATGATAACACCATCATTTATTATGATCATTGGGAAGATGGTTACGAATGGAATATCATGAACCCTTCTAAAAATACGACTCAAATCTGGGGAGATAATGATGATTCTAATGGCAAACCACCTGGGTTTGCCACGGACATTATTAATGCTGGAGATGTAATTGGATTAGAAAATTTTGTGCCCCTACCCAGAAATGCTTCTACTATTTATTACGATGGTCGAGACAAAATTTCGGCCACTGCCCAGTTAGCAATGTCTAGGGCTTCTTGGGCACCTACACCAGGGCCGGTATTATCAGGTGCAGTAGAAATATTGGAAACGAGTGCTTGGGGCGAAGACTTTGAAGTACCTATTGGAGAAAATATCAATGCTGATGGCATATTTGATAAGGTTTCCCTATTCGTAATGGCAAAGGATTTTCTTACTATTGTTTCTATTGATACCGACGGGGATGGAAATAATGATATTACCCGCTGGTTGAATCAGGGAGACACCTATCTGGTAAAGGATGGCATTCAAGCTGGGGCTAAAATTACTTCTACCAGACCCATCCAAGCGCACCTGATTACTGGAGACAGAGCAGGGCGATTTGAAAACCGATGGTTTACCTTGTTCCCTTGTGAGCTTTGGGATAATAGCTATTTTAGCCCAGTTGGAACTACTGTATCTAGTGACCCCGTTAATGTGTTTATATACAATCCTAATAATTCCGCTATTCAAGTACAATACAGCACTCTAGGTAGTTCTGGTTCTTTTAATGTTGGTGCAAAAAGCGTCTATCGCTTTGTAATGCCCATCCAATCAGGAGCACATTTTTACACCACTAATGACTTACCCTTTTTTGCTTTAAGTACGATTGATAGTGATGTACAAGATAATGATGCGCACGATTGGGGCTTTACACTAGTGCCAGAGAGTTACCTAACCGTCTCTGCCACCTTAGGCTGGGGCCCAGGAAGCGGCGGGAATGATAATCAAAATGGTAGCCCTGCTTGGGTGACTGCTATTGAACCCACTACGGTTTATGTCGATTATGACGGTAATCCTGCAACGGGTAATAACACCGATTTGAATGGGAATAAATATAATGTAGCTTATAATATTTCTGCTTACGAATCCTTGCAGATTTATGATGATAATGATAACGACCAAACGGGGATGTTTATTTATACCTTGGATGGTACTTTGATTAGTGCTGCTTGGGGACAAGACCCAGCAACAGCTGCACCCGGCAATCCCTTTTTAGATTTTGGAACAACCGTTCCACCCATTAGAAAAATAAGTGCTTGGAAAGACTATGAATTAACCACCGATTATAATGGCAATGGTTTAGTGGATCAAGGAGATATTATTACCTTTACTATTCATATTCAGAATGCAGGAAATGCACCCATTTATGATATCAATTTAAGAGATACCCTGCCATGGGAAGTAACTTATATTGCAAATTCGACCCGCTTGAATAATTTTATCCTTGTAGATGATAATGCTGGTTCGGCTTTTCCTTTGGATGAAACGGGCTATGACAAAGCCAACTTGGCAGTGAATGAAACGGATATTTACAGCTTTCAAACACAAGTTAATAATCCCCCACCCACCATTACTACTTTAACTAATCGCTTTACAGCCGTAGTTGGAACACCAAATAAAATCTTGACGGGAGAGGTAACTGTCCCAGTAGTAGGTAGCACCGTAACCGTTGAATTTTGTAACCTTGATTTTACGGACAATGGAGGCACCATTCAAAGCAGTTATGAAGAAAACCAACAAATATGTATCACGGTATCCGATAACGACCAGAACACGGATATAGGTAGTACCCAAATGATTGAAGTTTTACTATTCAATAGCAGTAAAGGAGACAGAGAAACGGTTTGTCTAACAGAAACGGGCAATAATACAGGTATTTTTAGGGGATGTATCAATAGTTCAAGCTCAGGGGGAATAGGCGTAGAAGATGGAATCATTAATGCTGTTGCGGGGGATTTACTAGATGCTAATTTTACCGACCCTATCTATGGAGAAGTTTGTACCAATACAACAATTATTGCTGCGCCAACAGAAACGAAAGTATTATATCTTACTGCTCCCGGTCAGCGGTTGGATAGAATTGACCCCGTAGCGACTAATGATGTAACTACCTCAACTGTAATTATATCTTCATCAAGTGGAAGTAATTCCTCAGAGATAGTAAACTATACAGGTACAGGTAATGGCGTTAATAGTAATGAAATAAAATCAGGTACTTCTTGGGGGCAGACTTTTAGCTATACCTCTGGCAATGGAACTTATACTGTAGAGGGCTTCTCTGTAAAATTAAAAAAAGACGCAGATGCAACTGCACAAACCATTACCTTTAGTATTCGAAATAGCTGGAGTGGTGCCAGCTTGGCAACGGCTACTATTTCTTCTTCTAGCTTAAATACTTCTTATGACTGGTACGAATTAAATTTATCCTCAAACTTGGATTTGACAGATGGTAATACTTATTATTTAAGAGCAGATAATCCAGGTAGTGGCAAAGTTTATTGGTTACAAGACGGAACGGGAAGTTATACTGGAGGGGCGGCAACGGATAATTCGGGCGTATTAGATGGATCAAAAGATTTTCCTTTTATTATTTCTGGAGTCTCAGGTGGAAGTTGTGACGAAAATACTGCAATTGATGATTTTAATACCGTCACCTTTTCTGGTGGAAGTGGTTGGAATGGAAACTGGGTAGAGCTAGGAGAGTCTGATGGAGCAGGGTCGGGTGATGTAATGGTTACTACAGATGTGTTAATAGGAGGAGACCGTAGCTGGCGAACACAACAAAAACAAAATGGAAGCCAGCGGGCTATTAATCTAAATGGAGCGACTTGTGCTAGTTTAGAATTTTATTATTTGCGAGACGGTTGGGATAGTAATGACAATTTAATCGTGTCTATTTCAGGGAATAATGGAAGTACATGGACAGAATTAACCCGAATTAATGGGGACGGGGGAGAAGATAATAGTTGGAATTATTACACGACTGAAATAAGCAATACCGCTTTGTTGACCGCAAATTCAGTCATCCGATTTATTTCTGGCAATGATGGTGAACAAGGAGGGGATGATTTTTTTATTGATGATTTAAGAATTGAATGGGGAGGCGGCGGTTCTGGAGGTGGAACAGGATTAGCTACTTTTACACAGACAGTACCTATGTGTAGTCCTTTGGAATTGCCTTCGGGAGGTGGTTTACAAATCATTAATTATGTTAATGTTACGAGTGGCACCATGCCTAGCAATCCTGATATTACAGCCGTATTGAAACATGATGCCACCGTTTTTGCTACTTTGTCAAATCCAGTGTACAATAATGGAACGGGTATTATCGAATGGAATACTACTTTGGGCAGTAATTATACCTTACCAGCAGGAGATACGGTTAAATTGGAAATTACCCAAAATGATACGGGTTATGAATTTGACATAAATTATGATAGCGACACAAAACCCTCCCGTATTGAATTGCCAGTTACCACCGTCATCGAAATTGAGGAACTAGCCATTTATGATGCGCCTTATCCCGATGGAAACCAAGTACAAAGTTTAGAAAACGGACAAACTGGATATATTAGAACCACAGTTAATGACCCCTTTGGCCCTTATGATATTACAGGCTTGGATTTAAACATTTATCCTCCTTCGAATAGTCCGATTAACTTAAACCTTGATGAAGCCGATGTTGCAGGCACTTCGGGTTGCACTAAAATTTATGAATACGAATGGAAAACTTCCGTAGCACAGGGGCAATTTTCCATTGAAGCCATTGCGCACGAAGGTTATGAAGGCATTACCGATAGTTTGACAATGCCCATTGAAGTTAGTTTCAATGATTTAGGTACTTCTTGTTCCGTACAGTTTCTGGATGCAGGTTTCAATCCAACCGAGCAGTATAATGAAAATGACCAAATTTGTGTGGCCGTAACGGACATTGACCAAAATGAAGATACGCTTGCTACGGAAACTGTAATTATCACACTATTAGGCACTAATGATACGGAAACCCTGACCTTGTCCGAAACGGGCATTAATACAGGGGTTTTTCAGGCTTGTATAAATAGCCATACCGGTGTGGGAACTTCCGAAAATGGACAATTGGCAGCTCCAGGTGGCAGCTTGATTTCTTTTGAATATATTGACCCACAGGATTCTACGGATATTTGTGAAGCGGTAGCCTCCATTATTACGCCTACACCCACTTTGCAAATTCGTAAAACGTTAATGCAACCAACCGACGGAACTGCCTTAGTTGGAGATGCCTTGCAATTTGATATTTTATTGGTGAATACGGGCAGTACGGTCATCACTTCCATCGCCTTGGATGATGTTTTTGATAATGCTTGTATGAACTACGATTCTGCTAGCATAAGCCCTAATGCTACGGGTGCAGGCACTATCAATTGGACCAATGTTGGCCCGTTAAATCCATCAGAAAGTAAGACTGTTACGGTCTATTTCACCGCTTCTAATTCTTGCAATCCAGCACAGAATACCGCAAGTGCTAATGGCGTTGATGAAAATAGTACACCTGTTTCCGCAGGCCCTGTAACGGCTGAAGTAATTATCACCAATCCATTATTGTCGATTAGCAAGACGCTAATTAGCCCAGCTAGTGGCCCTTATTTTGATACGGATTTGCTGACTTTTCAAATTGATATAACTAATATTGGAAACACTAATATTGTCACCTTACCACTCACGGATGAGTTTAGTGCCTATTGTCTGGAATTTCAATCAGCCAGTATCAGCCCAGATGATAATGGTAGTGGCAGTTTAGTTTGGAATGATTTAGGAAATCTAAATGTTGGCAATACGATATCTCTGACGACTCAGTTTAGTGTAGTCAATGCCTGTGACCCCGCCATCAATGAAGCAGAAGTAGCTTTTGCTATTGATGAGAATGGAGATGTAGTGCCAACTGTACAAGATGATGCACAAGTAAGTATTGAGTCGCCACCTGTAGCTTTGGATGACGAAGATGAAACTTATCCTGGAATAGGAGTAACGGTTTCTGTTTTGGATAATGATTATGATATTAACAATAATATTCATCCAGGAAGTGTCACCACAACTGGTGTTTTACAACCTGCTAATGGTACGATTAGCGCTATTAATTCCACTACGGGAGCTATCACTTATACGCCAGACAATTCCTTTCTTGGGATAGACACCTACGAATATATTGTTTGTGATTCCACCAATTTATGCGATACGGCTTTAGTTACGATTACCATCAAAGCCAATTTACCACCTAATGCTGTAGATGATTATAGTAGTACCTTAATCAATACCCCTGTTGATATATCGGTACTTGATAATGATTCAGATCCAGATGATGGGCTAGATACGAGTAGTATTTCAACCACAGGTTTATTAGCCCCTTCTAATGGTGGGGTTTCAACGAATACCTCCAACGGTGTGATTACTTATACTCCCAATAACGGCTTTACGGGTAACGATAATTTTGAATACCAAATTTGTGATCTAGCAGGTGCTTGTGATACGGCTATGGTTTATGTGCTCATTCGACCATGTATTGAATCGGCAGGGCAGAATAATATAACTGAGGGGTGGGAATAACCTCCATCCTCGTAATTTTCAGATGAATACTGAAAAACTAGCTCTTTGAAATTCTTAGATTAAAGCAAAACATGAAAAGGTCAGAGTGTTTAATTTTGAATTAGCAAAATA